>TARA_R100001143_G_scaffold55911_1_pt1 | contig 91445 bp, 91 predicted proteins | sample TARA_R100001143 | Tara Oceans TARA_R100001143 (sample SAMEA2621300) | marine metagenome | biome: marine biome (ENVO:00000447); feature: mesopelagic zone (ENVO:00000213); material: "saline water (ENVO:00002010), including plankton (ENVO:xxxxxxxx)" | depth 800 m | reverse complement strand
AGCCGATGGCTCGGCCTGCATCAGCACCGAAGCGCAGTGCCCCTTTGGTCGCGCCAAAGGCTCCATCCTTCAGCATTTTTCCAGCGTCTTTGTCGGATTGCTTAATGCGATCACCCGCCTGTTCCCCTGCGCCCAGCACGTGCCTCCCTGCCTCTTCAAACGCCCATGCAGCTGAATTTCGCAACCCTGATGGTCGATACTCCGAACCATCAGCCACTTGCATCGAGCCATTCCTCGCGGCCCCTATTGTGCCACCAGCGCCTGAGCCAGATTGCATCTGTAGATTGGCGCCAGTTGACGGGGCGGCGGTTTGGGTTTGGGCTGTCGTGGTCGAGGCCCTCTTGATCAAGGGAGAGATCAGGTCGTTCAGTCGCGCCTCGGTCTCTCCGCCCGGACGAGAGAAACCGTCGGTCTTCAGGCCATAGTCTCGCTGAAAGCCTATCAGGGCCCAATGGAGATCTTCATCGGGCGTCGCATCCTGCCGATGCGCCTTGTCGACAGGGTAATGCCCTGCCCAGGCCAGCGCGTTCTTTAAGCCGATGACATCTTGGCCCCGATTGACCTGCCCCTGCCCCACACCACCGCCCAAACGCAGCGGGCGATCGGTCAAATCAACTTTCTGGATGGCTCTCTTGACCTTGGGCTTTGGTGCAAAAAAAGGGGGCGTATCAAAAGGGTCTGTCAGTTCTGGATCGTAGGCAATTGCAGGCGCGGCCTTCGCAGGGCGCTTGGGCTTATTGGGATATTCATACCGCGTCTGGTCATGCCTCCGGGCCCGATCATGTGCCGTGTTTGCAAGACGAGAGTTAAGTGTGGTTTCCGTTGGGCCACCGGGGCGGGCAAAGCCGTCTACGGTCAGGCCATTCCCAAAAAATACTATTAAAGACAAAGAATCAGGTCATAATTAATTGAGGAGGTAACTATGAGTTTGTATAGCGATCAAAATGAATATCACAAAAAACTCGTAGATTTTCATCGCAACGAAAGTGAGTCTGCAACAAAATACATAAATACAGTAGTTGGACTTGGATATTTAGCTTTCTTTAATTTGATTACACGTCACGAAACACGTGGGGATGAATTTCTTTGGTCCCTATCAATACTATTCATGATTGTGTCGGCGGTAGCATTTGTATTTTTTGAAATTTATAAAATGATAATTTGGAACTTAAAATTAAGATCTATAGAGAAGGCATTATCAACGCGTAACTCACAAGTTAAATTTGAATCTATTCAAAGAGCAAACGATAGATTTCAAAGAAGACAATTCTCGATTTGGATTATAATTCTTTTTATTACAATTTTTTTCGGAATTTCATCTTTAGGATTAATTACTATTAGCATATGCAAAACCTTAATCAAAAGTATATAATTTATAATTATAGTATAATATTTTCAATTACTATATACTTAAATTTCTGCACAATATTCGTCATTATTTTACATCTAATCTTTATAATTATTTTATTTCAGTATTTTTACTACATATGACGCTGAGAGGGTGACATACCGACACACAGTTTCCAATTTCTCATTGCATTCCAATACAATCAGGTCGCGTCAAACCTATTAAGAACTCAAGCAACTATCACAATTTTGGTTCGAATTACATTCAACCCACTTATTTAAGAAAAAGGGCATCATTTTTGAAAAAAATGGTGCGCCGGTTCGAACTTCGTTCGAACCTATCCTCTAAACAAAGGGCACCATTTTTGAAAAAAATGGTGCCCGGGGACAGAATCGAACTGCCGACACAGCGATTTTCAATCGCTTGCTCTACCGACTGAGCTACCCGGGCACGCGCTTGGTGGGTCGATCTTGTTCCACCGGAATGCAGAGGGTTCTATGAGAATTGCACCGGTCTGACAAGCCTTGTTTGGAGCAAAGGCGTGAAAATGTCCTCGCCCTGAAGCACCAGGTATTCTCAGTCCTGATCGGTGCGATCCGGGTCCTCTCCCGTGACTGTATCATTGGGCCCCTCGTCCGTTTCGATGCGATAGACGCCGCCCAACCAGCGGTGCAGGTCCACATCCTGACAGCGCCCGGAACAAAACGGCTTGGTATCGGTGGCCGAGGGTTTGCCACAGATCGGGCATTTCTGTTTGTTATGCTTGTCGATGCGGGGTCTATCGGGGTCCATCATGCGGGGTCACGCTCCAATCTGACATCCAATTTGACGGCACCGGGTTTCAGGATCAAGGGCTGGCCCAGGCGCTTCTCACACGCTTCCCGCGCCGCCTTCATACTGCCATTCAGCACGGCAGCCGCTGAGTCCGGCAGGGCGACAACCGGCTTTCCGGCCCCTTGCAGGCGCAAGGCACGACGCAGAGCCTCTGCAGCCAGCGCATCGGGTGCCGCGGGCGGGAAGGCAATCGGGGCCAGGCACAGATCGGCCAGGCTGGGGCCCATCCGCTGGCGGGTGATTTCCACCAGGCCCGAAGGTGATATCCCCAGAACATCGCTGTGCGTATCCGCATTCTTCAACCGACTGCGCAGGATATCCAGGAATGTCTTCATCTTGCCACGCCCGGTCAGCCCGGCGAAATCGATCACGATCAAGCCACTGAGCCGACGCAAGATAATCTGGCGCGCGATTTCTTCTGAGGCACGGCGGTTCAGGCGGTGGATCGCCTCATCCTTGGTGGAGGCCCCCGCCTCTCCCGCGCCCATATCGACATCAATCGACGTTAACGCCTTGGTCTGTTCGATGGTCAGGCGACCGCCGCCGGTCAAAGTGACCTCCGTCCCCAGCGCCTGTTCCAGAATATCGCTGAAGCCCGATGCGTCGAAGATCGGGGTTGGGTCATTATGGAAGGCCAAGCCACCAACCAAGTCCGGGAAATATGCGCTGCACAGCTTTTCCGCCGTTGCGAAGTCCAACCGATCATCCAGGGCTACCCGTGCCTCTGGCCCCGCATCGCGCAGCATGGTCTCAATGAACGGGGTTGTGGGCAGCAACAGGGCCGGTGCCTTTTCTGTCTTCGCTTTGGCCTGAATGTCGGCCCAGGTCGCGCGCAGGCGGTCTGCCTCCGCCTTCAATTCTGCCCCGCTGACGGTCCAGGATGGCCCGCGCAGGATCAAGTCGGTGGGATCGGCAATGCCGCTCTCAGCGGCTGCCAGGGCCTCGGCCCGGTGCTTCCCCTGACCCAGGGCCCTGGCGCATTGCAGTCCGCCGCCGCGACCCGGTTGCAGGCCCAGATAGCGACCCCATAATACGACCTGGCGCAGGGCGGCTGGTCCCTTATCGTCATGGGCATCACGGGTGATCTGGACCAGGGCGGCTTCCCCCTCGGTGATATCCTTTGCCTTGGACAACAGGCCGATCCCGGCCGCGCCCAGATCCAGGAAGGCCGCGCCCAAGCGCTTATCAACCGCCTTCACCCGCGCCAGAAAGATCGCACCAATCAGGCGGGGACGGGTCACACGCTCAATATCCAGCCCCAGGGCCAAGCCATTGGCATCCAAATGCCCGGCCCGGCGCTCTGCGGGGCTTCCTTCAATGTAAATCTCTGCTGCGCCCGTCATAGGTCGTTAATCCTCAAATCCGATAGATGTTAAAAGCGCTGCGGTCTCAAACAGGCCAAGACCGACCACATTGGAATAAGATCCGCTAATCCGGCGTATAAAGGCAGCAGCGCGCCCCTGAATGGCATATCCCCCCGCCTTGCCCTGCCATTCGCCACAGGCCAGATAAGCGGCAATTTCTGTCTTATGCAGCCGTTTGAAAACAACCGCCGTTTCCACCATCCGCGTCTTGACCGTTCCATCCGGGGCGATCAGCGCGATACCGCCATACACCGTATGACGGCGACCTGACAAATGCTGCAGGCACTCCCGCGCAGTCTTTTCATCCTCTGCCTTTGGCAGGATTCTTCGACCCAATGCCACCACCGTATCGGCGGCCAGAATGGCGGCGGAGCTATCCAGACCGGCAGCGACCGCTTGCGCTTTCTCCATGGCCAGACGGGCGGCATGGGGTCGGGGCAATTCTCCCCGCTGGGCAGATTCGTCGATGTCCGCCGGATGCACAGCATCAGGCACGATCCCAATCTGGACCAGCAAATCAAGACGGCGGGGGCTGGCAGAAGCCAGGATCAACTTTGGTTTAGCGTTCAAATCAGGATACCGGGAAAGTTTTTAAGAGACGTTGATGGATCTGGTCGCGCACTTGGCGATAGGCGTCAAGCCTCTGTTCACGACTGCCTTCAATGATGGACGGGTCGAATGTGTTCCAGAACACGACCTCACAGGCCATGGTGCGGGTCAATTCAACCGCATGGTGCTGGGCCTCTGGCGACAGGGCAATGATCGCGTCAAAGAAGGTATCTTCCAATTGATCGAAGGTCTTGGCGGTGTGCTTGGACATATCAACGCCAATTTCGGCCATGACTTCGACCATCATCGGGTCCAACTCCCCACTGCGGGCACCGACGCTGTCGACATAGATTTTCGTGCCATGCATTTTCTTCAACAATCCTTCGGCCATGGGGGAGCGAATAGAATTCATCGTGCAGCAGAACATCACCGCATCAGGCAGGTCGTCGGCTGAAAATATCATGCGCGCCCCTTCCCTGATCTCTGTTTCGCCTCGCCCCTTTTATCCGTTAGCCGCGAATATGCAGGACACAGACCAGCGTAAACAGCCGCCGGGAGGTCGCTTTATCAATCTCAATTTTATCTTTCAGGGCATCGACCAGTACCTCCGCGCCCTCATTGTGTAACCCGCGCCGCGCCATATCGATGGTTTCGATCTGGCTGGGGGAGTGTTTCTTGATCGCGTCATAATAGCTTTCGCAGATCTGGAAATAGTCCCTAACGATGCTGCGAATCGGTGATAGCGGCAGCGACACCGTGGTTAGATGCGCATCCCCCTCGTCATCGATCTGGAACAGCACCCGTTTGCCATCCTCAATCGCCAGGCGCACCTTATAGGGACCGACATAATCGCCAATGGGCCGGAACCGGTTCATGTCCAACAGGTCATACATCGCGACCTTGCGCTCATGCTCCACCTCAACAGCACGGCGCACGACGCTTTTTTCATCCAGCGTCAGGGCAACGATCTTATCGGTCGCGTCGTTGAAATTAGTGTCGCTCATCGTCGATACTCCCTTTGAATAGGCTGTCGGGCGGGAGTTTAATGCAGTCGCCACCGCTTAGCGAGACGGCATATTCAGGCGCAGCGCCACGGAAAGTCCATGGGCACCCAGCCCTTCCGCCTCTGCCAGACGCACCGCGGCCGGGCCGATCTGGGCCAGGCTGTCTGCATCGCATTTCACGATGGAGGTCCGCTTCATAAAATCGACGACCCCCAGGCCGCTGGAAAACCGTGCACTGCGGGCGGTTGGCAGGACGTGATTGGGACCTGCTATATAATCGCCAATGGCTTCTGGCGTATAGCGACCCAGGAAGATCGCACCAGCATTGCTAACGCGGTCACACAGGGCTTCTGGGTCTGCGACCGCCAATTCCAAATGCTCCGGCGCGATGGCATCGATCAACGGCACGGCAGCATCCAGGTCCGACACAACAATGATCGCGCCGTGCTGGGTCCAGCTTCGGCCAGCTATAACCTTGCGGGGCAATGTTTCCAAACGCCGCGCCACCGCAGCTTCGACCGCATCGGCAAAGTCGGCACTGTCCGTGATCAGGATGGATTGTGCGGATGTGTCATGTTCGGCCTGGCTTAACAGATCGACAGCGATCCAGTCAGGGTCGTTCTGTGCATCGGCAACCACCAGGATTTCCGACGGGCCCGCGATCATATCGATCCCAACCGTGCCGAAGACCCGACGCTTGGCCGCTGCGACATAGGCATTGCCCGGCCCAACGATGGTAGAAACAGGCTTAATTGTCTCCGTCCCATAGGCCAGCGCCCCTACGGCTTGGGCACCGCCAATGCGATAGACCTCATCCACGCCAGCAAGCTTAGCCGCCGCCAGAACCAGCGGATTGGTCACATTATCAGGGGTTGGGACAACCATCACCAACCGCTGCACCCCGGCGACCTTGGCAGGCAGGGCATTCATCAGGACGGAACTGGGATAGGCCGCCGTACCCCCCGGCACATACAGGCCAGCCGCAGCCACTGGCGTCCAGCGCGCGCCAAGGCGCACCCCGATCTCGTCCGTATAATCCAATCCGGCAGGCAGGGTTTTTTCATGGAAAGACCGAATCCGGTGTGCCGCCAGTTCCAGCGCATTGATCAATTCCGGATCACACGCATCCGCTGCCGCATCCAGGGCGGATTGAGGAATGCGCAAATCATCAACCGTGATCGCCACCCGGTCAAAGCGGTTGGTATAATCCACCACCGCCGTATCGCCCCGACTGCGCACATCGTCCAGAATGGCCGCAACTGTGCGATCCACATCTTCATCCATCTCCCGCTTGCTGTGCAGCAGGTCCTGGAAAGCAGCATCAAAGTCTGGCGCGTCGGCTGTCAGGCGGCAGGACACGGGGTAATCATGCAGCACGTTTTGCGACCTCCTGAAAGCGACTGACCCAGCCGCCGACTTCTTCCGACCGGGTTTTCAGGGCCGCACGATTGACGATCAGGCGCGATGTTACTTCCGCCACAGTTTCTACCTCAACCAACCCATTATCCTTTAAGGTACGGCCAGAGGAGACCAAATCAACGATGCGGCGACACAGGCCCATGCCCGGTGCCAATTCCATCGCACCGTTCAGCTTAATACATTCCGCTTGTACGCCCCGGCGCGCAAAATGCTTGCGGGTGATGTTGGGATATTTCGTTGCCACGCGAATATGGCTCCAGCGGCTGGGATCATCGCCGGCAACCAGCTCAGCGGGCTCTGCGACCGCGATGCGGCAATAACCGATATTCAAATCCACCGGCGCATAGATTTCCGGGTAATCAAATTCCATCAGAACGTCATTGCCCGCAATGCCCAGATGCGCCGCACCAAAGGCCACAAAGGTCGCCACATCAAAGCTGCGCACCCGAATAATCGACAGATTGGGTATATTGGTATCGAATTTTAGCAGCCGGGAAGACGGGTCATCAAAGGCCGGTTCCGGCACAATGCCAACACCGTCCAGCACCGGGCGCAACTCGTCCAATATCCGCCCTTTCGGCAGGGCCAGCACCAAAGGCTCATTCGCGGTCATAACGAAAATTCCGGATCAACGGTGAAACAGGGCCGTTACATGGCACACCGCCCCCCCGGTTTCCAGTGTTTATCTGTTTTGTCTCTTTTGCCAGGGGCGATAAGACCGCCCATTTGCGGACCAAATACGCTGGGCATTGACATTTCTATGAGCTGATGTTTTTTATATGTAACTTTATAACATATCATCAAGGATGTACGAATGTCTGAAAAAACCGATGCCCGCCTGCCCGTCACTGTTTTGTCAGGCTTTCTTGGAGCGGGGAAAACCACGCTTCTGAACCATGTCCTGAACAATCGCCAGGGACAGCGGGTGGCCGTCATCGTGAATGATATGAGCGAGGTAAACATCGATGCCAGCCTGATCCGGGAAGGCGGAGCAAACCTGTCACGCACCGATGAAAAACTGGTGGAAATGACCAATGGCTGCATCTGCTGCACCCTGCGCGATGATCTTCTGGCTGAAGTTAGACGATTGAGCCAGGAAGGACGCTTTGATTATCTATTGATTGAGGGGACGGGAATTGCCGAGCCGCTGCCCGTCGCCAGCACTTTTTCCTTTCGTGATGAGAATGGGTTGAGCCTGTCCGACATTGCACGACTGGATACCATGGTAACGGTCGTTGATGCCGTAAACCTGCTGAAAGACTATTCGTCCCAGGACTTCCTAAGTGACAGAGGGGAAATCGCCGGTGATAGCGATGATCGAACACTGGTCGATCTGCTGGTGGACCAAATCGAATTTGCCGATGTCATCGTCATCAACAAAAAATCAGAGGTCACGCCAGAACAACGCGACCTTGTGCTGACAATTGTGAAATCCCTGAATGCCGATGCACGGATTATCGAGACTGATTTCAGCAAGGTTGCGTTAGGGGAAATCCTGAATACAGGTCTGTTCAGCGAAGAAAAAGCACAATCCCACCCCCTTTGGGTCAAGGAACTCTACGGCTATGACGGCCATGTGCCGGAAACGGAGGAATATGGGATCAGCAGCTTCGTCTATCGCGCCCGCCGCCCCTTCCATCCCGCCAAATTTAATGACTTCACCAAGGCAACCTGGCCCGGCCTGATCCGTGCTAAAGGGCATTTCTGGCTAGCGACACGCCCAGACTGGGTTGGTGAATTCTCTTTGGCCGGTGCTATTGCCCGATCTTTCCCAATGGGAATCTGGTGGACTGCCGTCCCAAAATCCAATTGGCCAGATCATCCAGAATGGCAGCAAGTCCTAGACAGCAACTGGGATCCTGTCTGGGGTGACAGACGGCAGGAACTGGTCTTCATTGGCAGCAGCATGAACGAAGCGGCAATCCGCACCGCCTTAGATGCCTGCCTGGTTGACGAAACAGATAAATTCGATCCCAAAGCCTATCAGAATCTACCGGATCCCTATCCAATCTGGGAACGACAAGACGCTGCCTGAACCGGAAGGAGGACCATTGGTCCTCCTTACTCCACCGTCACAGCCTTTGCCAGATTGCGGGGTTGATCGACATCCGTGCCCTTGATGACGGCGGTGTGGTAGGCCAGCAATTGCACCGGGATGGTGTAGAGGATTGGTGCGACATAGGGGTCGACCTTGGGCAGTTCGATGCTGGCAAAGGGTTTCGCCATGCGTGTCATTTTAGCAATACCGTCCGCATCGGACAGGAAGATGACGCGCCCGCCCCGGCTGACCATTTCCTGCACATTGGATGCCGTCTTCTCAAACAGCGGGCCAGAGGGTGCGATCATGATGATCGGCACATTTTCTTCGATCAGCGCGATGGGGCCATGTTTCATCTCACCCGCCGGATAGCCTTCGGCGTGGATGTAGGAGATTTCTTTCAGCTTCAAGGCCCCTTCCAGGGCGATTGGGAAAGAGGAGCCGCGTCCCATGAAGAACACGTCCCGCGCCTTGGCAACCGTTTGCGCGATCTCGCGAATATACTCATCATGCACCAGAACTTCGGCAGCACGACCAGGCACTTCCGCCAGCGCAGCGGCCAGAACAGCCTCCCGCTCCCGCGACAGGGTGCCCCGCGCCTTTGCGATGGCAATCGCCAGACAGGACAGAACCGTCAATTGCGTGGTGAAAGCCTTGGTCGAAGCGACCCCGATTTCGGGACCGGCCAATGTCTGGAGCACCGCATCGGAACTGCGCGCAATGGTCGATTCCGGCACATTGATGATGGACAGGATATGCTGCCCTTCGCGCCTGGCATAGCGCAGGGCTTCCAGCGTATCCATCGTCTCCCCGGATTGGCTGATGAACAGCGCCAGGCCATCCTTAGGCAATGGGGTTTCACGATAGCGTAATTCGGATCCGACATCGACTTCGACCGGCAGGCGCGCCAATTCCTCAATCCAGTATTTCGCCACACATCCGGCATAGGACGCCGTGCCACAGGCCCCAATGGTGATTTTGGAAATCCCAGCCAGATCAAAGGGCAGGTCCGGCAGGGTTATGGTCTGGGTCGCCGGGTTCAGCATGGAATGCAGGGTATCGCCGATCACGGCGGGTTGTTCATGAATTTCCTTCTGCATGAAGTGCTGATAGTTGCCCTTGCCGATCATTGCACCAGACACGGCGGTTTCTACGATCTTTCGGGTGACGGGGGCACCATCGGTGTCAAAGACTTCCGCCCCTTTGGGGGTCACGACGGCCCAATCGCCCTCTTCCAGATAGCTGATACGCCGGGTCATCGGGGCCAGCGCTAAGGCATCGGAGCCAAAAAACATCTCCCCATCACCATAGCCAATGGCCAGGGGACTGCCGCGCCGCGCGCCGATCATCACGTCCGGATGGCCCGCAAAAATCATCACCAGGCCAAAGGCCCCTTCCAGCATGGGCACGGTGCGCGCCACGGCCTCTTTCGGGCTGAGGCCCTGATTCAGGAAATCGGTGACCAGATGCGCGACGACTTCGGTGTCGGTTTCACTGGTATAGACGACATCCTTATCGGCCAGCCCCTCCCGCAATTCCTGATAATTCTCGATAATGCCATTATGGACGATGGCAACGCGATCCGTCGCATGGGGATGGGCATTCCCCTCTGATGGCACACCATGGGTGGCCCAGCGGGTATGACCGATCCCTGTCGTGCCAGACAGCGGGGTATCCTCCAGCACTTTTGCCAGATTGTGCAATTTTCCAGGCGCGCGGCGGCGGTCGATTGCATCCCCGACCAGGGTTGCGATACCCGCCGAGTCATAGCCGCGATATTCCAGGCGCTTCAAACCATCGACCAGGATGGGCGCGACCTGTGATTTCCCTAAAATGCCAATAATACCGCACATAAATTATCGTCTTTCCAGAATGAAAGGTTCAGGTTTTCTTCAGCGCCTCTTTACGCGCCTTCAGGCGGGCGCGCAATTTGGCGGCCAGGCCGGGCAGGTCCCGCTGGTCGCCCCGGGCAATGGACAAGGCATCAGGCGCTACCGTGCGGGTGATTGTGGACCCCGCACCAATGGTCGCACGCTCCCCAATTGTTACCGGCGCAACCAGGGCACTGTTGGAGCCGATAAAGGCCTCCGCCCCAATGACGGTTTGATGCTTCAGGTATCCATCATAATTGCAGGTAATGGTGCCAGCCCCGATATTGGCGCGTTCACCAACAGTGGCATCGCCGATATAGCTGAGATGGTTCGCCTTGGCCCCTGCTGCGAATGTTGCATTCTTCACCTCGACAAAATTGCCGATCCGCGCGTCCTCACCGATATCAGCGCCCGGGCGCAGCCGCGCATAGGGACCCACCACCGCGCCCCGTCGAATGACACAGCCTTCCATATGACTGAAGGCCTTGATGGTTACATCGCCTTCAACCACGACATTGGGACCAAAGACGACATTCTGACCGATGGTAACGTCCTGGCCCAGCACGGTATCCCAGGAAAAATAAACCGTCTGAGGGTCCTGCAATGTCACCCCGGCATCCATCGCTGCCACGCGGGCACGGGCCTGCCATTGCGCCTCAGCAGTCGCCAATTCGCTGCGGGAATTGATCCCCCGTAACTCTTCCTCTTGCGCCAGAATGACGCGACAGGACAAATCCTGTGCACGGGCGATGGCGACAATATCGGTCAGGTAATATTCGCCCTTCACATTGTCATTGCCGATGCGATCCACCAGATCGAACACGCGCGCGGCGTCAATCGCCATTACGCCGGAATTGCACAGGCCGATCTTGCGGGTCGCATCATCAGCATCATTGTATTCGACAATCGCCTGCAGGTCGCCCGAAGGATCAACAACCAACCGGCCATACGCGCCTGGATCTTCGGGGTTGAACCCCAGCACGACAACTGCCGCACCAGCCTCACGCGCCTCAACCATCGCAGCCAGGGTCTGGGGCGCAATAAAAGGCGTGTCGCCAAACACGACCAGAACAGTGCCACGTTTGACTGTTTCCAAAACCGGCCGCGCCGCCTTCAGGGCATCCGCAGTGCCCAACTGTTCTTTTTGAAGGACGGTCGGGACGGGTGCCACCGCCTGGGTCACACTGTCCATATCCGGGCCGACAACCACCGCGCATTGTTCCGCGCCCAGATGCTCTATTGCCGCCAACAAATGCCCAACCAGCGATTTGCCTGCAATTTCATGCAGCACCTTCGGGCGGGCAGATTTCATGCGTGTGCCCTTCCCGGCGGCAAGGATCACGGCGGCAATCGGATGTTCAGACATAGGGCGAAACCAAGGTTGCAGTAGTTCCGGAAACGATTCTACATCGTGTAGGCAGAATACCTGCCATAGACCAAGGCTTGGGCCAAGTCACAAGGTATTTCAAGCCATGTCGGATTGTTACAATATTTTACAGGGGATGCCGATTATTTCTTGGGCATTAAGGTATCCAGCAGATCCAGAACCTTGCGGCGCTTTTCAGAACTTAAGCCTTCCAGGCCATCGCTGATCGCCAATTGCATGTCCAGACTATAGACGCCCCGCAACCGACCCGCCCGCACCAGGCTGTCGGCCAGTTCATGCCCCAGCTCCAACGACAGCTTGTCACGAACTTCTGAAATCTGATCGTTTTTGGTTACCATTTCCGGCCCCATTTTCCCCACAGAAATGAGCATTCTTAGAAATCTAAGCCTATTACAAGATTCTGTTCAAGGGGGTTAAAAATTAGGCAAACCGCAACGCAAATCCGGGCTTAATCATTGATAATATAGTTAATTTTTTAACCCTGTTTGATTTATGCCAATCAGATTTGCCGAATCTGATATTAAAGCCAGATCACACAACAGACTATACAGCGCTACCTGGCGTTAGGTCATTTGTTGTGCCACTCGCCTCCTTAAACGATTTCTTATGTCGAAATTCTTCAGCAAGTTCGTTGTATTTTTGGCGGATCACGTCTTTGCCATAGGTTCGTTCAAGACGTCGAACTGTGAAGTGCCCACGCGCCATACTCTGGTAATGATCCATAAAAATCGCATTAATTCCGGCACCACCAGCCGCCCCGATAATCGGAAGAATCTGAGCTGCAGCCTTTTGACTTACGACCACCCCAAACCGCGCGCCAATTGCTGAAATCACCCGCATAAGGGCCGATGGTATTTCATTCTGAACACCCGATTTTGCGATCTGGGCAGCCGCTTCATTGACCATTTTCGAAAGCCCTACGCGAACAGCATAATATCCACTTTCTGCTGCATCATCGGATGAATTTTTCGTGGATCCTAAGGCGAAGACTTCCATACAAGCCATGATCACGTCCACTTCATCGACTTTTTCACCCTCCGCCCGCGCGATATCAGCGATAGAACGCAAAATGATCACAGTTGTAATAGGTAATTCGACAGCCAGCGCCGCCAAACCGAAGAATCCTCCTACGGCGCCACTGGTTGTCGCGAGCCCCATATGAATCCAATCAGAAGATTCTCGCTGCTCTGGATCTCGCATCGTCATCAATGCGGCTTTCATTGCTTGATCCAGTGAGACTGTGACCGCCTTTGTTATTTTTTCTTGCGCCCCATCAGGAAGGCGCTTTAGGGCCCCATCAATTGGCGTACCAATAACAGCCGAAATCCTTGCAGCCACACCGGGTGTTTCCAAAATTTTTACGGACCGTTTCAAATCAATTGTATCGTCTTCACTCAACAGCATTTATTCGCCCTTTTATCTTGAAACAAAATAAGAACAATTAAAATTTATAATACACCAACATAATAACGATAAAATTGAATTCAAACCACCAACGGATAATAGCCAGTGTATCATACAAAGTTGCAAAAAACTGAGACGATGAAATTTTTTACAAAATATCAGTAATAAAAAAACAAAAAAAGACGAAACCTGAGAGAATGCCCAGGCAAAGGGCCTACAGAATGCACCAATTATGGCGCAAACTGCAGGTATCCGACTATAATCCTATAGACAACCCAAATGCCCTAATAGCTGGCGTCGGGCATGGACTCTTTGCGTTGTTTGATGAAATCCAACAGGGCCTCGTCAACTGCGGGGTCGATGGCCGGGGGAATGTAATCGTTCAACATCTTCTTCCAGCGCGCATTTGCCCGCTGGTTCATATCCTGGCTGCCTTCCGCCTCCCACTGCTCATAGGAATTGTTGTCGGCCAGAGGGGAGCGATAGAAGGCGGTTTCGAAATTCCGCTGGGTGTGGTTACAGCCCAGATAATGCATGCCAGGCCCAACCTCGCGGATGGCATCCATGGCCTGACCGTTTTCTGTCATATCCACACCGTCCAGCAGACGCACAAGCATGGCCGCCTGGTCCGCGTCCATGACAAATTTTTCGTATCCCATCGACAGCCCGCCTTCCAGCCAGCCCGCCGTGTGCAGCATGAAATTCACACCGCCCAAAGCCGCAGTCTGCAATGTATTGGCAGATTCATATGCTGCCTGGGCATCGGCAATCTTGGATGCGGTGAAACCACCGCCAGAGCGGAACGGAACGCCCAGACGCCGCGCCAATTGTGCCGCCCCATACAGCACCAGCGACGGTTCCGGTGTGCCAAAGGTCGGCGCGCCCGACTGCATGGAAATAGACGATGCGAACGTACCAAAGATTGTCGGTGCGCCGGGCCGAACCACCTGCGTCAGCGCCATCCCGGCCAAAGCCTCAGCATAAAGCTGTGTCAACGTCCCCAGCACCGTGACCGGGCTCATCGCGCCAGCCAGAATGAAGGGAGAGATTACCGTTGCCTGATTGTTGCGGGCATAGACCTTCAAGGCACCCAGCATCGTATCATCCCAGACCATGGGAGAATTCGCATTGATCAGATTGATCACCACGCAATTCTGATCAACGAAATCCGCACCAAACAGGATCTTGCACATATCAACGGAATCTTGCGCCCGTTCCGGTGCCGTGACCGACCCCATGAACGGTTTGTCGGACCAGCGCATATGGCTGTACACCATATCCAGGTGACGCTTGTTCACGGGAATATCGACAGGTTCGCATACCGTACCGCCAGAATGATGCAGGCCGGTCGACATATACGCCAATTTCACGAAATTACGGAAGTCCTCGATCGTGCCATAGCGACGACCTCTGTCCAGGTCACGCACGAAGGGGGGGCCATAGGCCGGGACCAGAACCGTGTTCCCCTCCCCCATCTTAACGGTGCGGGCGGGGTTGCGTGCATGCTGGGTAATCAGCGACGGGGCCGTATCCTGAATAAGCTTTTTGCACAGACCTTTGGGGAAATGAACCCGTTCGCCCTGCACATCACAGCCCTGATCGCGCCACATCTGCAGGACTTCCTCGTCACCGCGAAAATCCAGGCCGATTTCTTCCAGGACGGTATCTGCATTCCGTTCAATCAGATCCAGCCCTTCTTCATCCAGTAGATTGAAGTATCCGATCTTGCGGGTGATGTAGGCGGGCGCACCCGTGTCACCGGTGGCGCGTGCTGCCTGACGGGCTGCGCGACCGCTGCCACCGCCGCGCCCATGACGCCGTGCGCCGGACTCTGTACCTGCATCTGTCGCAGACCCTGCGCCAGCCGACGTATCGAGCAAATTGTCACCCATCATCATCCCTTTCATCGTCACCCTTAAGGATGACTTATCGACCAACCACGACTGTCTTGCCGCTGTGTCAGGATTGCCCTGCCGCCAACAACCGAACCGTATGGGCACGTTATCGCGCGCCCTGTCGGTTCAGACGTTCGAAATCGCGACTTACTTATCGTCAAGCCGCGTCATTCGGTCCGTAACCAGTCCGAAAACAGATATCAAAATGAAAAGCTGGAATGGTCACCTTGACCATATTCAGGGGAAACCAGGATCGGGATGCTGAGGCCCAGAATCCGCGAAACGGATGCAGAGGCATCGCCCAGGGGCACAAGAAACCGTTCCCAGTCAACCGCCGCGTCAGCTTTGCGCAATCGATGTTTGGTATACAGGGGCTTCTTGCACTGAAGTATGGCGCGATAGCAGGTCAAAAGATACGCACGACAGGAGGGACTGGCCGGCAGGTCAGACACCAGTCGCCCTGTCCAATCAAACCCAATGATATCAACGATACGACTGCCGAAAACCCGGAATTGAAAATCATTCCCATCGTCTATGACATCCATATAAACCATGAATCCCATTGCGGCGCGAAATTTAAAAACATCGAAATCATCGACATTGGGAACAGCGTTTTCATCATGACCGGGCATTTCCGACCAGGCCTCATAGAAACGCTGCATCATCATGTTGGGCAGGATATCCTTATCAGGTGCCCAGGCCAGCATTAATGGCTGATGATCCTGAGACTGAAAGTGTGAAAAAACGGTATTGGCATCACCCTTCAGAAAGGCATCCAGAACGCCAGCGTCGTTTCCATTCCCAACTTTTGGCACTGTTTGACTTACATGTACCATTGATTGCATTCACCTCGACAATACAAAACCCTAACGTCGTGTCCCACACACGTCGTTTTCGAGCATACTGCCCGAAAAAGCGATAAACCATATCCAATACATATTCAGGGTGATTGTGTTACCCCTCCCCGAAAAACCTATTCCAACTGTGTTGCGAAATCAACCAGCATTATACTTTAAATATTATAATGAATGATACACAATATATTAACCATGATTTTAATGTGGTTATTTTTGTGGCAGAAAATCGATAAAACCGCCTTTAGACAAAAATTCCAGCCCCTTAGTCTCCGCAAATCGACACACCACCCATAGATAGAACTACCCATTTCAGAAGCACCGCATGTCGCCTTACGAATTACAGCTGTTGCCTGCGCGTTTCAACAACGCGGTTGCAGGGCGAATGGTTTGAGAATTGGCCGATATGTGGCGTAGGATTTGGTGTGAACGTCGCAAACGTGAAAGCGATATCCAACCGTATTCAACATTCTGCGCATCGTAAACAGCACACGAACCGAAAAGATCGACCGGATCTTTAGGTCCATTGGGAAGGGTCTCTTTCATCATGCAAAGCCACGCACGGGTTGTCGTTATTGGAGGGGGCGTTGTTGGCGTTTCCGCATTGTATCATCTGGCCAAAAAGGGCTGGAGCGATGTCGTGCTGTTGGAACGCAAAGAGCTGACATCCGGGTCTACCTGGCATGCGGCGGGCCTGCTGCCCCTGTTTAATATGAGCTATTCCGTCGGTCAGGTTCACAAATATTCTGTGGATTTCTATCAGGAGCTCCAAAAAGAGACCGGCCAGGATGTCGGCTTTGCCAAGGTATCCAATATCCGTCTGGCACAGACTCAGGACCGAATGGACGAATACCGCCAATATGCCGGTGTGGCGGCAACAATCGGTATCAATGTCGAATTTCTGACCCCAAAACAGGTCAAGGAAATCTGGCCGCTGTGCAATATCGACGGCCTGGTCGGTGCGATCCAGCACCCCGATGACGGTTATATCCAACCAGCCGACCTGACCATGGCCTTGGCACAGGGGGCACGATCCCGTGGGGCGACGATCCACCGGAACACTGCGGTGACCGCCATTACCCGCACCCCGTCTGGCGAATGGTGCGTCCATACCGACAAGGGTACGATTACCTGTGAACACATCATCTCCGCAACAGGCAGCTTTGCCCGCCAGACCGGTGCAATGGTTGGCCTGGACATTCCGGTCGTCCCGGTGGAACACCAGTATATCGTAACAGACGACCACCCCGATCTGGTTGCCCGCAAGGACCAGGGCCTGCCAGAACTGGGTGTGCTGCGGGATTCTGATAATCAGTGGTATATGCGCCAGGAAAAAGGCGGCCTGATTCTGGGCCCCTATGAAAAAGGTGCGCCCGCCTGTTATGTCGACGGCCCGTCGGCGGAGTGTGAATACGAGTTGTTCCAGGAAGACCTGGACCGGCTGGAACCCCATATCGAAGGCGCGATGTTCCGCGTCCCCGCTTTTGGCGAAGTGGGCGTCAAGAAAGTCTATAACGGCGCAATCTGTTATACGCCTGACGGCAATCCCATCATCGGACCGGCCTGGGACCGCCCAAACTTCTGGCTGTCAGAGGGCCACAGCTTCGGCATCACCGCCGCCGGTGGTGCGGGCTGGCAATTAGCCGAATGGATTGTCGAAGGCGAACCCACCATCGACATGCTGGGCGTTGATCCCCGTCGTTTTGGGGATTACGCGACCAAATCCTATTTGGTGGAAAAGAATGAAGAAGCCTATAACCATGTCTTCATCACCCACTATCCAGACGAAGAACGCCCCGCCGCGCGCCCGCTGCGTCGCACGCCGATCTATGACCGCCTGAAAGACCTGGGCGCGGTATTCGGTGCCAGCTTTGGCTGGGAACGCGCCAATTTCTATGCGCCTGAAGGCATGCCGCAGCAGGACCATTGGTCGTTCCGGCGGTCGAACTGGCACGATGCTGTCGGGCTGGAATGCAAGAATGTCATGGATAATGTTGGTATCCTGGATATGACCGGTTTTGCTAAATGCCGGATTTCCGGCCCCGGGGCAGAGGCCTTCCTGGACCATCTGGTCGCCAACAAACTGCCCAAAAAGATCGGTCGGCTGGGCCTTGCCCATTCACTGAGCGTTCGTGGCGGCGTGCATTCGGAATTCACCATCCTTCGGGAAGAACCGGACTACATGACCGGCGATCCCAGCTTCTATATCGTATCGGCCGGGGCGTATCAGCGTCTGGACCATGACTGGATCAAGAAGCATATGCCAACCGACGGTTCGGTTCGGTTCGATAGCCTGACCAATTCCATGGGTGTTCTGGTTATCGCAGGTCCCAAGGCCCGCACCCTGATGCAGCGTGTCAGCCCGCGCACGGATTTCTCCAACAAGGCCTTCCCCTGGCTGTCCAGCCAGAATATCGATGTCGGCAACGCCCCCTGCCGGGCAGCGCGCGTCAACTTTGTTGGTGAATTAGGCTGGGAATTGCATCACCCGATCGAATACCAGGTCCATATCTTTGACAAGCTGATGGCGGCGGGTGCTGATCTGGGGATCAAGCCCTTTGGGATCCGCGCCATGGACTGCCTGCGGATTGAAAAATCCTACCGTCTGCCAGGTCGTGAGCTTTCCATTGAATATGCGGCGCTGGAATCCGGCCTGGATCGCTTTGTTCATCTGGATAAGGGCGATTTCCTGGGCCGCGACGCCCTGGCGGCCTGGAAAGACCGGGGCATCAAATGGGCCTTCACAACGCTGGAAGTGCATGACACGACCGATGCCGACGCATTGGGATCAAACCCGATCACCTTGAACGGGGATGTCGTGGGTCGCTGCACATCGGGCAATTATGGTTTCCGGCTGGAAAAATCCCTGGCGCTGGCCATGATCCGCCCGGACCTGACCAAGCCCGGCACGGAACTGGAAATCGAAATCCTGGGCAACGTCCATCGCTGTACCGTTGTGGAAGAAAGCCCCTTCGATCCGGACAATACCCGCCTGCGCGCAGACGGCTAGTCTTCCGCAATAATGGGCTGCCGGGATGGTTCAATGCCGCCCGGCAGCCTTTTTTATGCGGTCACTTCAGCAGCGTTTCCAGGGGTAACCCTGCGAATTCTTTGGTTCTGTCCAGAACGACATGGCTGGATATCCGAACCTTTGCCGAACCGTCTTCGATCTGACGCTCGCTGATGCGGTGATAATCGGCAATGCTGCGGCAGACGAACCACAGCATATAGTCAAAGTCGCCGCTGACCTTAAAGCACTGAACAATTTCAGGGATTGCCGCAACCTGCGCTTCAAAGGCGCGGTAATCCTGATGACTGGCAGTATCCAGACTGACAGTCGTCAGAACCATCACATTCGGGCACAAACGATCCAGGTCAACCTGTGCGATGAATGGCCCGATAACCCCATCGCCCTCCAGCTTGCGAAACCGCTGTAAGCAGGGGCTGGGCGACAGGCCGACCCGATCCGCAAGGGCCTGGTTCGTGATCCGACCATTGCGCTGAATTTCAGTAACAATCCGCAGGTCCGTCGCGTCCACAGCCATGCCGAATTTCCTTTCTATAACACCCAATGCAACAGCAGAATCTGCCGTAAATGACCGACAGATAAATGGGATATTTTGATCCGTCTCTGTCATAATCCCCTTCATTCATGGATGGAGAGCTTACGATATGGCTAAAAACGCTGCAAAAGATTCTATCGCATCCCCCCCGAAGATATCCCTGATTGGTGCCCCCAGCGACATTGGGGCCGGTCATCGCGGGGGGTCCATGGGACCGGAAGCGCTGCGGGTTGCGGGACTGCTGCAGGCCTTGACCCGCATGGGCTATGATGTGGAAGATCGCGGCAACCTGAACGGGCCGATCAATCCTGACACGCCACCGGTCAATGGATATCGCCATCTGCCGGAAACCATCGAATGGTGCACCACGGTGCGCGATGGCGTTTATGGCATATTGAAAGACGGGCGGATGCCAATCCTGCTGGGCGGCGATCACGCCCTGGCGATTGGATCCTTGTCTGGCATTGCCACCTACTGTGCGGAACGGGGCGAAGATTATTCCGTCCTGTGGCTGGACGCCCATGCCGATTACAATACCGCCGATGTCTCCCCCAGCGGCAATATCCATGGCATGCCCCTGGCCGTTGCATCGGGCTTTGGTCCCGAAGGACTGACTGGACTGGGACCGAAAACCCCATTTCTGAATCCAAAGCGCGTGGTGCAGGTCGGCATCCGATCCGTGGATTCGATTGAAAAGAAGCTGGTGGTGGCGTCGGGCATGGAAGTCCACGACATGCGCCGGATCGACGAAAACGGCATGCGCCAGACGATGAGCGACGCCCTGGACAAACTGGCCAGCCTGGGCGGGCACGTCCATGTCAGCTTCGATGTGGATTTCCTGGATCCGTCGATTGCACCAGGCGTTGGGACAACCGTGCCAGGCGGTCCGACCTATCGCGAAGCACAGCTGTGTATGGAAATGATTCACGACAGCGGCCTGATGCGGTCCCTGGACCTGATGGAACTGAACCCGGCCTATGATGTGAAGAATGCCACGGCGGACCTGACGGTCGATCTGGTTGAAAGCCTGTTTGGACAGCAGATCCTCAGCCGCACGGATTCCGCACTATAATTTTGTTTTTTTAGGAGTGATTTAAGATGAACGCTGTTGCCGAAACCACAGATTTTCTGGCCGTCGAATCCGAATTGGGGGCCCATAATTACAAGCCCCTGGATGTCATCCTGACCAAGGGCGAAGGCGTCTGGGTCTGGGATGTGGATGGCAAGAAATATCTGGATTGTCTGGCGGCGTATTCCGCCGTCAATCAAGGGCATTGTCACCCGCGCATTCTAAAGGCGATGGTGGATCAGGCGTCCAAACTGACCCTGACATCACGCGCCTTTCGCAATGACCAACTGGCCCCGTTTTATGAAGAAATCTGCGCCCTGACCAATTCATCCAAGGTGCTGCCTATGAACAGCGGTGCCGAAGCGGTCGAAACCGCTGTGAAATGCGTGCGCAAATGGGGCTATGAGGTCAAAGGCGTAGCGGAAAACCAGGCGGAAATCATTGTCTGTAACAATAACTTCCATGGGCGCACCTTGAACATCGTTGGTTTTTCCACCGATCCGTCGGCGCGCAAGAATTTTGGCCCCTTCGCACCCGGCTTTCGGGTTGTGCCATTTGGAGACGCCGCCGCGCTGGAAGCTGCTATCACGCCCAATACTGTGGCTTTCCTGGTCGAACCGATTCAGGGCGAGGCAGGCGTCATCATCCCGCCCGAAGGCTATATTCAGGCCGTGCGAGAGATTTGCACACGGCACAACGTCATGCTGATCCTGGACGAAATCCAAACCGGTTTGGGCCGCACCGGCAGGCTGTTGGCGGAAGAACATGAAGGTGTGGTCGCGGACCTGACCCTGGTCGGCAAGGCCCTGTCAGGGGGCTTCTATCCAATCTCTGCGGTACTCTCCAACTCCGAAGTTTTGGGCGTATTGAAGCCCGGTCAACACGGCAGCACCTTTGGCGGCAATCCTCTGGCCTGCGCCATTGCACGCGAATCCCTGAAGGTTCTGGTCGAAGAGGGCATGATTGAAAACTCCGCCAAGCAGGGTGCGTATTTTCTGGAAGGCCTGAAGAAAATCCGCAACAACGCCATCCGGGACGTGCGCGGGCGCGGCCTGATGCTGGCCGTGGAATTTCACCCGGAGGCAGGCGGCGCGCGGCGCTACTGTCTTGAATTGAAGGAATTGGGCATCCTGTGCAAGGAAACCCACGAACACACCATCCGCTTTGCCCCACCCCTGACCATCACCCGCGATGAAGTCGACTGGGCACTGGAGCGGATTGAGCGCGTCCTGACCCAGTAGGCAAACATTTGCCACCCCCTCGACACTGCTGGCGCTAGATTGTACTGTTCGGGATGTATGGCCGTTTGTTTGGGGGAGTATCGGAAATGACGACGACTGGCGCCGCACCGCTTCGATTGCGGGCGTTTGACCTTGAGGATTTGGGGGTCGTGTCCAGTATGGTTCAGGATGCGCTGGTCCCTGGGCGTGATATGAAATATCTGGCACAGGAGCACAGCTTTATGCTGGCGCTGAACCGATTCCAATGGGAATCCGCAGGCGACACCCCGCCCTATAGTCGCAGCCATGCGGGCCTGCGGTTTGATCATGTCACCCATGTGTCCCGGCGCGGCATTGGGCCCGACAGCGCAGACAAAATCTTCGCCCTTCTGGCCATCGCCTATCACGATGATGCCGTGATGCTGACCTTCTCCGGCAATGCCGCAATCCGCTTGACCGTTGAAAAACTGGCAATCGGCTTGACCGATCTGGGCACCCCCTGGCCCACCCAATGGAAGCCAGGGCACGACCCAGACGCCAAGGCGGATTGATTGTTAATCCTACCAGTTTCATACACTTAACTCACACTCCCATTCAACCGTTCCCCGATCAGCCTCACATTACTTGCGCTGACGCCATGGGTGGTAGCCCATTCCGGCCATTTGGTCAGGCTGGATTGGGTCTGGTCCAGGATTTCTTGTATGCGGGGTTTGGGGATTTTTGCGGCTTCGCCCAGTTTTCTGAGATGCTGAAGCGACGGAGTGCGGCCCTCGCCCAGGACCATGGTGCTCTGTTCGCCGCCTGGGCCTGAGGAGAATGTCAGGTCATAGGCTGGTGACAGGGTCCATTGTCCAACCTCATCCATCAGGAAGCTGAAATTCTTCGCATGGTCATCGCGGTTATGGGCTAGCACGTTGAAAACCGCCAGCCGGTACAGCTTCTCAACCTCTCGCATATCGCGCGTCAGGGAGCCTGTCAGGGCAATCAGGTCTTCATAATCCAGAGAAGGTGTGCGGAAATCTGAATGCAACAGGCCACAGGCCGTATGCATGTGAAGGCGTCTGATGCCACAGCGATCAAAGCGTTGAACAGCGAAGTAACCAGGGCCGTTTTGTGCTGGGAACAAATGACTCTGTGGCATCGAAATCCCGGCATCCTGGGCCATTCGGGCATAGACATATTCAATCGCGCCTGAATCCAGCCCGTCCTGGTTGTTGGGAAATTTGACCATCCACTGTGTAAACCCCTCTGGCACTGTTGCAACACCATGAATGATACGGTCCCGCGCCTCTGAAACGCCGATCAGAGCCTTTGGCCTCGCCCCGGCAGAAGAACCATTCAACGCCATAAGCTGCGCTAGAACCTCATCACTGACCCCGTCCAAAACCGCCTGCGCCTGACTGGCCAGTTGATCCAGATTGATCTCATTTTGACCCAAAGCTGGACTGTGATCCGGTTCGTAGACCAGGGCCCCCATCCCGTGCCGCCCAACATGTGCCAATCGATCCAGAGGGGACACTTCCATTGGCACCATGCCTTGCGATCGAACAAAGCGGTCAAAGAGCAACCGACCCCATCCATCAGGCAGGCTGTCATTAAAAACCCCGCCCAGCCCTTGGAAGGGAGTCGGATCAAATCGGATAAGCCCCGTTTTCAGCGGCAGGCGGACAGGGGAAATCTCCAGCCCCCTTTCAATGAAGGCACGATCATATTCAAAATATATATGATGATCCCGGCTGGCCAATCGGCCGACCGGGATATCCCCCTGACCAAAATTCAGGCCAACGTTAATCTCCCGGATTGAATTGAAACGACTCATTTGCGTCTTCCCCGCTGACGACCGGACGGCATATGCGCCTCTAACACGTCATCAATTGAGGTAAACTCCGGGGTTTTGGTTTCCGTTGCTTTCAGGATCGCCTCCAAGCCACCAAGCACCATTTGAATCTTCAGAAATGATTCCAGGGAAATCACACCCTTTTGCTCAAATTTACGGAGGGTTGGTACGGGCACACCTGCACGCTCTGCAAGGCCCTGCTGTGTCAGGTTCATGTGTAACCGACCCGCCCGCACATTTTCCGCAAGCTTCTTTTGTGCTTTCTCCAGCGTTATAAGTGATATCATAATGTTATTTAATCCAAAAATTAATCTGTTAATGCTATTATAGTATTAATTAATATTTCCATCAAGATAAGGGTTCTGAGAAAGTTTTATAGCCAATTCTGCATCTGACCCTTCTATTTACGCGCTCCTCGTCACCCTGCCCCACCTCCCCCTTGCACTTTTCCGCTTCGCCCGTCATGAAAGGGCATCCTAGAAAGCAAGGTGTGTGCCCATGACGTCTGGATTTCCCCATAGCCCCACGGTGTTGACGATTGATCTGGATGCGGTGGCGTCAAATTGGCGGTATTTGCGGGATTTGACGGCGCATAAGCACTGTGCGGCGGTGGTGAAGGCCGATGGCTATGGGCTGGGGCTGGCCCCGGTGGCGCGGCGTCTGGCGGCAGAGGGATGCGATACTTTCTTTGTTGCGCATCTGGATGAGGGGATTGCGCTGGCAGCTGCCCTGAAACCGGGATCAAACACGCCCTGGAATACACGACCCCGGATTTGTGTGATGAACGGCCTGATGCCAGGTCAGGCAGCGGTCTATGCCCAGTATGATATATGGCCCTGCCTGAATGATCTGGGACAGGTTGAGGGCTGGCAGCGCTTCTGTGGGGATCAGGGGAAGGCCCTGCCCGCCGTGCTGCATGTCGATACGGGGATGAGCCGCACTGGGCTGGACCGGCTGGAAGCCCGGGTGCTGATGGAACAGCCATCGCGACTCGATGGGGTAAATCTGCGCTTTATCATGTCCCACATGGCCTGTGCCGATACGCCAGACGACCCGATGAATCGACGCCAGCAAGACTATTTCGCTACCTGCCTGAAACACCTGCCAAAGGCGGCGGAAGGCGGTATGCTGGCGGCGTCCAGCGCCTCATTTCTGGGGCCGGACTGGCATTTTGACTGGATCCGTCCGGGTGTTGCCCTGTATGGCGTGCGCCCCAATAGGGTCGCGCCCAACCCGCTGAAACCGACAATCTCCCTGGATGCCAAAATCCTGCAAATCCGTCAGATTGACGCCCCGGAAAGCGTCGGATACGGTGCCAGCCATCGGGTTCAGGGACCGACCCGGATTGCCACCCTTGCGGTCGGCTATGCGGATGGGTTCCTCCGCTGCCTCAGCAACAATGCCTCCGCCTGGATGGGAGATGTCGAAATGCCGATCGTCGGTCGAGTCTCCATGGATTTGATCACAGTCGATATCACCGCCGCGCCCCAAATCGGTCTGGGCGACAGCCTGAACCTGATCGGCCCGCATCAGGATGTCGATGCGGTTGCAGACAAGGCGGGCACGATCGGCTATGAAATCTTAACCTCTTTGGGCCAGCGCTATGCGCGTCATTATCTTGGCCAATCAGATGGAGAGACCGCATGAATCCGGTCCGGGCGCTGGGCGCCGGTTTTCTGAAATTCCTGGCGGCGACCGGGCGGTTGACCGTTTTTGCGCTGACCGGGATCAGCCATTGCGTGCGCCCCCCCTTCTATCCGCGCCTGATCCTGCGCCAGATCATTGATATCGGCTATTATTCCCTGCCTGTGGTCGGTTTGACGACGCTGTTTGCTGGTATGGTTCTGGCCCTGCAGAGTCATACAGGCTTTGCCCGGTTTTCTGCCGAAGGGGCGATCCCGTCCGTTGTTGCCCTGTCGATAACGCGCGAATTGTCGCCGGTCCTGGCGGGACTGATGATCGCCGGGCGCATTGGGGCCGCCATGGCGGCAGAATTGGGCACGATGCGTGTCACGGAACAGGTTGATGCGCTGGAAACCCTGTCGACCAATCCGATGAAATATCTGATCGTGCCGCGCCTTTTGGCCGGGGTGACGATGCTGCCCTTCCTGGTGCTGATCGGTGATATTATGGGGATTTTCGGCGGCTATGTCGTCAGCGTCTACAAGCTGGGCTTTAATGAACAGACCTATCTGATCAATACCTGGAATTTTATTGAGGCGCAGGATGTGATTTCCGGTCTGGTCAAGGCGGCTGTGTTCGGGTTTTTGGTCGCGCTGATGGGCTGTTATCATGGCTTTAACAGCCGCGGCGGGGCCCAGGGCGTCGGGGCGGCGACAACCAATGCTGTGGTCAGCGCCTCCATCCTGATCCTGATCGCGAATTACCTGATTACGGAGATGTTCTTCGCACAATGACCCAGCCCCCAGAAACCACCCCGAAGATTCGATTGACCGATGTGCATAAAAGCTTTGGACAGAAGCGCATCCTGCAGGGATTCACATTGGATGTGATGCCCCAGGAATCGGTTGTGATCATTGGCGGGTCCGGGACTGGCAAGTCGGTCATGCTGAAATGCATCCTGGGCCTGATGGAACCTGAACAGGGGGAAATAGAAATCGATGGCCAGCCCGTCACCCACCTGTCCAAAGGGGACCGGGAAAAGGTCAATGCCAGGATCGGCATGCTGTTCCAGAATGCGGCCCTGTTCGACAGCCTGCCGGTCTGGGAAAATGTTGCCTTCGGCCTGATCCAGGGTAAAGGCATGCGGCGGGACGCAGCGAAAGAGGTTGCGATTGAAAAGCTGGCCCAGGTGGGGCTGACCGCCGATGTCGGGGCCCTGTCCCCGGCGGAACTGTCAGGCGGCATGCGCAAGCGTGTCGGGCTGGCGCGCGCCATTGCGGGTGACCCCGATATCATCTTCTTTGACGAGCCGACGACAGGCCTGGACCCGATCATGGGCCATGTGATTGACGAATTGATCGTGAAATGCGTGAAACAGGTTGGCGCGACGGCGATCACCATCACCCATGACATGGCCAGCGCCAGGCGCATCGCGGACCGCATGGCGATGCTGTACCAGGGCAAGGTGATCTGGGACGGCCCTGTCGCGGATATCGACCATTCCGGCAATCCCTATGTCGATCAATTTATCACCGGCAGCGCCGAAGGCCCGATCAAGATGGAATTGCGGAAACTCTGACCATGGCAAAACCGCAAAAACGATTTGTCTGTCAGGAATGCGGGGCGGTGACTCCGCGCTGGGCAGGCAAATGCGATGCGTGTGAGGCGTGGAATTCAATCGTGGAAGAAACCGTTGAGGCCACACCGATTGGCGGTGGCAAACGATCCGGTACAGGGGGATCAGGTAAGACCCTGGATTTTGTGGGTCTGAAGGGGGACAGCGAACAGCGACCCCGTCTGAAATCCGGCATTGATGAACTGGATCGCGTCCTGGGGGGCGGGTTGGTTGACGGGTCTGCGACCCTGATTGGTGGCGATCCGGGCATTGGGAAATCCACCCTGCTGCTGCAGGCTGCCGCCGCGTTAAGTGCCCATGCCAGCGTCGCCTATATCTCAGGCGAGGAAGCGATTGAACAGATCCGCATGCGCGCCCAACGGCTGAATGTGTCCGACACAAAGGTGGAACTGGCGGCGGCGACCTCTGTGCGCGATATCCTGGCCTCCCTGGATCGACCCGACGGGGCGCGGGTCGCAGTCATTGATTCCATTCAGACCATGTATGTCGATCTGCTGGATTCTGCCCCCGGCACCGTGGGTCAGGTCCGCGCCAGCGCCCAGGAATTGATTCGCGTGGCAAAACGCCGTGGTACGGCAATCCTGTTGGTGGGCCATGTGACCAAAGAAGGGGCAATCGCCGGTCCCCGCGTGCTGGAACATATGGTCGATACTGTTCTGTATTTTGAAGGGGAGCGCGGCCATCCCTTCCGCATTCTGCGCGGGGTTAAGAATCGCTTTGGCCCGACAGACGAAATCGGTGTCTTTGATATGACAGAACGCGGGTTGGAAGAGGTTAAGAACCCCTCTGCCCTGTTTCTCGCGGATCGACAGGATGGCGTTGCGGGGGCAGCCGTCTTTGCGGGGATAGAGGGATCGCGCCCGATGCTGGTGGAAATCCAGGCATTGGTTGCCCCGTCGGCCCTGGGAACACCCCGCCGCGCCGTCGTTGGATGGGACAGCAACCGCCTGGCGATGCTGTTGGCTGTGTTAGAAGCGCGCGGGGGGCTGGATTTATCTGGTCGAGATGTCTATTTGAACGTCGCAGGCGGCCTGCGAATCGGCGAACCTGCTGCAGACTTGGCCGTGGCGGCTGCGATCGTGTCATCGCTGACCGGAATTCCAGTACCGATGCGCACGGTCGTTTTTGGCGAAGTGGGCCTGTCTGGTGAGGTTCGCGCGGTCGGTCGACCGGATGCGCGCCTTAAAGAGGCCGGAAAACTGGGCTTTACCCGCGCCATCGCGCCGAAAGGCCGGGCGGCGAAAGAAAGTAAGGCGGATGATATTGCGATCAACGCGATCAGTGACGTGTCGCAATTGATCCGTGATTTGGAATCGTCCAGCGATGGGCCAATTCGCATTCTGGACGCGGACGCCAGGCGGTAGTACCAAACGGTGTTTGTTTATGATGGGTACCTGAAACTTTTTTCCCATCCTTCTTTCATGCATTGAAAGACGGAACTGGGCGGAGGTCTTGAATGGACAGCCTTCCCTTCACCACGACCGACTTGGTGGTTCTGGGCAGCATCGCGCTGTTTGGTTTGCTGGCGGCCTATTGGGGGTTCGTCGGATTGGTCACCGGCATTGGGGCCTGGGTTGGGGCGCTGACGGTCACGGTGCTGGGCTATCCCCATGCACAGGCCTTTGCGCGGGAACAGATCTCTCAGGAATTATTTGCCGATATCGCGGCCGGGGCGGCGCTGTTTGCCGGGTCGCTGGTGATCCTGATGATTTTAAGCTCGATCCTGTCCCATGTGGCAAAAGAAAGCCCATTGGGATCGATCAATCGCGCCTTGGGATTTGTCGCGGGGCTTGGGGTCGGGTATGTATTGGCCTGCATCATCTTGCTGGGAGCCGTCCTGATTTTTAACGAATCCTCAATCCCTCAAAGCGTAAGAGACAGCCGGTCCTATACCCTGGTTCGGGTCGGCGGCGTTACGATCCTGGAATCGCTGCCAAATGATGTGGGTGGCTATATTCTGGAAAAGCTAGAAAAAGGTCGCCAGACCGTAAACACAGTAGAAGATGTCCAGCGCGTCATGCAGCCGCCCGTCGATAGCGGCAAGAAAGCGGGAGAGGCTGGATATTCCTCCTCCCAGAATGACAGTCTGCAAAATGTAATCGACAGCTCGGCCAACCAATAGGACCTGACACGATGACCCTAGACGTCAGTACGAACCCTTACGACGATGACAAATTCCATGAAGAATGCGCCGTCTTTGGTATCTTTGGGACAGAGGATGCGTCAAAACACACGGCGCTGGGCCTGCACGCCCTGCAGCATCGCGGACAGGAGGCGACAGGCATTGTCTCCTTCGACGGCAAGGAATTTCATGCCCATCGCGAAACCGGCCAGGTCGGTGATGTCTTTGATAAAGATCGGGGTATTGTAGAAAAGCTAAAGGGCTTTGCCGCTATCGGTCATAATCGATACTCCACCACTGGCGGCGATATGGTGCGCAATATCCAGCCCCTGTTTGCGGATTTTGAATTCGGCGGACTGGCCGTTGCCCATAATGGCAACCTGACCAATGCGTTGCGGCTGCGTAAAGAATTGGTGAAGCACGGTGCAATTTTCCAATCCACCACGGATACGGAAACCCTGATCCATCTGATGGCCCATGCCCAGGGGAACCTGACCGAACGTCTGGTCGCTGCCCTGCGCCGTGTTGAAGGGGCCTATTCCCTGGTCTGCATGAGCCGTAAAAAGCTGATCGGGGTGCGCGATCCAATGGGCGTGCGCCCGCTGGTCCTGGGGAAATTGAGCGAACCCTCGAAAGACTCAACAGCCTATATTCTGGCGTCGGAAACCTGTGGCCTGGACATTATGGGGGCGGAAAAAGTCCGCGATGTCCTACCCGGCGAATTGATCGTCATTGACGAAAAGGGCGTCCACAGCCAATTCCCCTTCCCCAAAATGGCGGAACGGTTCTGTGTGTTCGAATATATCTATTTCTCCCGCCCAGACAGCATTGTGGAAGGTCATTCAGTCTATACCGCGCGCAAGGCGATTGGCCGTGAACTGGCCCGCGAACATCCGGTCGAAGCGGATGTGATCGTCCCAATCCCGGATTCCGGGGTGCCCAGCGCCATCGGATATGCGGAAGAAAGCGGCGTCCCGTTCGAGTACGGCATCATTCGCAATCACTATGTCGGGCGCACCTTCATTGAGCCGACCGATGAAATCCGGCATTTGGGCGTGAAGCTGAAACACAATGCCAACCGCGCCGTGATTGAAGGAAAGCGGGTCGTGCTGATCGATGATTCCATCGTGCGCGGCACCACATCGCGCAAGATTGTCGAAATGATCCGTGCCGCCGGGGCAACGGCGGTCCATATGTGCATCGCCAGCCCGCCAACCACATACAGCTGTTACTATGGCGTCGACACGCCGGAGCGCAGCCAGTTGATGGCAGCCCGCATGAGCCATGAAGAAATGCGCCAGGCGATTGGCTGTGACACGCTGACCTTTATCACCATGGATGGCCTGTATCGCGCAATGGGTCATGCGGCTCGCGACCCTGCGAAACCAGCCTATTGCGACGCCTGTTTCTCTGGTGATTATCCCATTCGGCTGACAGATTTTGGCGATAGCGGGGGGCAGCCAGCACAGCTTTCCCTGTTGAGAGAACAGAAAGCAGGATAGTTTTCATGACAAAACGCCTTGAAGGACGACTTGCCCTTATCACTGGGGCCAGCCGGGGGCTGGGTGCTGCGGTGGCCAAGCGATTTGCTGCGGAAGGGGCCCATGTCATTCTGACCGCCCGCACCGTGGGCGGGCTGGAAGAAATTGATGACGACATCCGCAAGGCAGGCGGAAAGGCGACCCTGGCACCGATGGATCTGTTTGAGCCGGACAATATCGACCGGATGGCAGCGTCCATTCATGAGCGGTTTGGGAAATTGGATATTCTGGTCAGTGCCGCGGCGCAATTGGGCGTCCTGACCCCCACCCACCATCTGGATCAGAAGACCTGGGACCGCACACTGCATCTGAACCTGACGGTCAATCAGCGGCTGATCCGCGCCTATGACCCGTTATTGCGCCTGTCCCCCTCGGGGCGCGCCCTATTTGTCACCTGTCAGGTCGCCAGCCACCCCAAGGCCTTCTGGGGCGTCTATGCCGCCAGCAAGGCAGGTCTGGAAAGCCTGGTGAAATGTTATCAGTTGGAAGTTGAAAAGACGGGACTGGGGATTCATCTGATCGATCCGGGTCCGCTGACGACCAACCTGCGGGCGGAAGCCTATCCGGGTGAAGATAAGGGAACCCATCCCTATCCCGATGATCCAGCCATCACCGATCTTTTCGTGGATGCTGCCGCAGCGCCAAGCCTGCAGTAAGCGCCCCTTTATGGCCCGGACGCTTATCGCAGCTTTTTAAGGTCCCATTCGCCGCGACAATATTTGTGGGTCCATTCCCCCTGGGCGGTGTTCTTTTGGAATGTGCCGGTAAATTCGGCATCCGTTGCGCCCTGGACACCTGTCAGTTTGATGCCTGCAACCGTGCCGTCTTCTGCGACCGTGCCGGTAAAACTGCCGCGACCAACGGGCAGGCGCAAATCACCATATAACTGGCCATTTTCGACCTTCACCCGCAATCCGCCCCGCGCGATGTAACAATCTGCCGTGCGCAGGGAGACACTTAATTGTCCGACCCAGGCCCCATCAAATTCTGTCGATGTCGGGGTAAACAGGCGGGTTGCGTCACAGGCCGCCACGCCCATCAGCGCAACGACCAGCGCTATGCGGACCACATGCTGGCGGATGCTATGGAACTGACGTGAGAGCATTGTTTGCCTGATCCCCTATCGTTTCTGTGGCTGGAACGGATTCTTACCCTGGCGAAGATTTAACCGCAATGGCACGCCATCCATTCCAAAATCACTGCGCAATCCATTGGTCAAATACCGGATATACGCTTCGGGCAAGTTTTCTGCCTGCGACGCAAAGATCGCAAAGGTCGGCGGGCGGATTTTCACTTGGGTCATATAGCGGATCTTAATCCGACGCCCTTTTGCCAGGGGTGGCGGATGGGCCGCAACCATGCCTTCCAGCCAGGTATTCAGCTTGGCGGTAGAAATCCGCTTGTTCCAGATTTTGTGGATGCGGAATGCTTCCGCCAACAGCTTGTCCAGATTCCGGCCCTGTAACGCGGAAATCGTTACCACAGAGACACCCTTCAACTGGGTCAGGGATGTCTGCAACCGGTCTTTCAGCTTCTGCAATTGTTCAAGGCGGTTTTCCACCGCATCCCATTTATTGGCCGCAATGATCAGGGCACGGCCTTCCTCAATCACCTGTCGTGCGATGGTCAGATCCTGCTTTTCCAGCATGTCATCGGCATCCAGCACCAGGACCACGACCTCTGCGAAATCAATCGTGCGGCGGGTGTCCGCAGCGGAAAGGCGCTCTACCTTTTCAGAGACACGGGCACGCTTGCGCAGACCCGCCGTATCGACCATGCGCAGATGCTTGTCCTTCCAGACCCAATCCACAGCTATCGAATCCCGGGTAATCCCAGCCTCCGGGCCGGTCAACAGGCGGTCTTCGCCCAGATAGCGGTTGATCAGGGTCGATTTCCCCACATTCGGGCGACCCACAATCGCGATTTGAAGCGGGCGCTCCGGCGAGCCGGCTTCCGGCCGCTCTTCCTCAACAGCGTCTTCCGCATCGGGGTCCAGATCGACATCCAGATCGGGCATATGAAGGCCCGGCAGGGATTTGGCGCGGTCCTTCACATAGGGTTTCAGGGCATCATACAGTTCTGACAACCCTTCCCCATGTTCCGCAGAAAAAGCGATCGGCTCCCCCAAGCCCAATGAGAAGGATTCCATTAATCCCGACTGCGCGGCGCGGCCCTCACATTTATTGGCAATCAGGATGATTGGTGTCTTACCCTTGCGCAACAGATTGGCGAAACGCTCATCCAGCGGGGTTATGCCTGCGCGGGCATCGACCATCAGCAAGGCGACATCAGCATCAACAATGGCGCGTTCCGTCTGACGGCGCATGCGCGCTTCCAGGCTGTCATCGGTTGCGTCCTCGAACCCGGCTGTATCAAAGATACGAAACCGCAATTCAGCCAGGCTGCCATCGCCTTCGCGCCGATCACGGGTGACACCGGGCGTATCGTCTACGATCGCCAGACGCTTCCCAACCAAACGATTAAACAATGTGGATTTGCCGACATTCGGGCGGCCCACAATGGCAACAATGGCCATGGCCGATGACTTTCTAAAAGTTGCAGTTTCGCAGCGACGCCATAATCAGCGCAGTGCGATCAAATTACCAGCATCCGTCTGCACATAGACAGTGCCGTTCGCCACAATCGGCGGCACAGATATCGAGTCGCCAAGATCGATGCGCCCCAACGGTTTCCCGTCATAAGGAGACACCGACCACAACTCTCCAAGGGAATTGCCCAGTAACAGGCGATCAGACACCAATACCGGTCCAGCCCATGTTATCGGGTCTTCCAGATCTTCCGGATCCTCAAAATTCGGCAAGGGCGTCGCCCAGCGCACCCGACCGCCCTGGCGCGTCATGCACAGAATGGTCTGATCCAGGGTGACAACATACAAAAATTCCCCAGCGATCCAGGGCGTTTGCACCCCACCAATACGCCGATCCCAAATGCGCGATCCAGAGGCCAGATCAAAGCCCACCATCCGCCCGCCATGGCTGATGGCATAGGCTATGCCGCGATCCACAATCGGGCGCGCACGAATATCTGCCAGGGATGCCAGGGCATCACTGCGCCGCGCGGAAACAAGACTGTCAGACCAGTTCGGGCGTCCGGTTGCCAGGCGCAAAGAAAACAGTTCGCCCGAAGAATAAGGAACGATGGCGGTACGATCCGTGATTGCCGGACTGGCACCGCCCAACAGGCCAGCTGTTTCTGCAAAACCCGCATGGAACCAGATTGTCTCGCCCGTATCAGCGTTATAGGCGGTGACACGGTTGTCGATTGAAATCGCCAGGACCTTGCCTTCACCAACAGACGGGGCCGCCCGGATCGGACCCGGCGCGGTCGCATCCCAAATCAGTTCCCCGGTCTGGGCATTCAGCGCAAAAACATGCGCATATCCCGTCGTGACAAAGATCATCCGGTCGGCGTAGGAAACACCCCCACCAAACGCGTCGCCATCCCGATCCGGCACTTCCGCTTCATATTCCCAGATCGGCTTCCCGGTTTCGGCATCAAAAGCCCGAACCTCAAAGTCGGCATCCATGGTATAGACCCGGCCTTCCGCAACGACTGGACCAGACAGCAGGCGGCGGTTTCCATCGGACCCACTGCCAAAATCAATACGCCAGGCAATCTTCAGTTCATCGCTGGATTTCAAATGATGCATCGCATGATCTGGGTATCCACCGCCTTGGGGCCAGGACTCATTCACATAGGGTGGCGGCAGTTTCACACGCAAATCGGACAGGCGCGGGTCCGGTTCCGCATCCGTATCTTGCACCATGATGGATATACGCTGGCCCGGCAGCGGCGGCGCTTCGGAATCGCCGAACCAACTGCATCCGCCCACCGCGAGCACCAATCCTGAAAGGACGATCCATGAGGCCAGACGATGGGCTTTTCTTACTGATTGCTGTTTCATGCCTACCTAACTTTCACATCATGGACACTATTGGCCTATGGAGTCAGCCTCAGGATTTGATGGCCTGAAGAATCTCTGCCGCCTGCCCACGGGCACTGGTCGGCGCACCATCATCATCAGCAACCTTGGTCAGATAGTCCTGGGCCAGGGCCGTGTCACCCGATGTCAGCGCCAGAGAGGCCCCAACCATGCGCGCTGTATAGCGCCAGGGTTCGCCATCCGCAGCCAAAGGTTCAATCCGCGCCAACAGGTCATTGGACTCACCACCAGCAATCCCGGAATGCATAATCGCCATAACGTCTGCCAGGTCGCGATACAGTTTTTCAACGGCGCTGTCATTTGCAATCGCTTCAAATGCGGTGGCCGCAGCGGCGTGGTCTCCGGCTTCGATATGCAAGCCTGCCGCCTGGAACCGCGCGACAAGGCCAATGCCCTTTTCCCCCGCCTTGGCGGCCAGGTCTTCAAAGGCCTTCAGCGCATCAGCATCATTGCCGGTCCTGGCAGTTTGTTGCGCAGCACTGTATTGATCGGCCAAAGCCCGCATCTCAGATTTCTGCTGATCCTGATACCAGGTATAGGCACCCGCCCCCAGAACCAACACGACACAGACGGCCAAAACATACTTACCGTATTGCTTCCACCAGATCTGTGCCTTGTCCCGACGCAGTTCTTCGTCAATTTCATTAAAAATATCGGCCACGATCTATCCACTTTCCGGTTCGTATCTGTATCTAACGCGCGCGTTGTTGCCCCTATTTAGGCGAGCCGGGCAATTTTATCCATGCCCTTTAATGAAAGCGCCCCAAAATCCATCGCTTTATAGGGCGATCCAACCCCAATCGCAATCATTGCGCCCGATCCATTACAGGTGGCCCAAAATTTGCTAGGCAATGAGGCATGATTAATCGCGCAAATGTATTGGAGTCAGGATTGATGATCAGGCCGCCGGAGAAAACCCATCGCAGGTCCGCCCCGCTTGGGAAAGCCGCCGCACTTTTCCTGCCCCTGGCTCTGGGTGCCTGCGGGTCAGATCTGCTGACGCCCTTTGGTATCGCGGCAGTTACCACGGCGGTGATCATCAACGAAGATAAGACCCCGTCAGACCTGATCGCCAGTGCGGTCACCGGTCAGGATTGCGACACGATCCGAAAAAGCCGTGACAAGGGCCCCCTGTGCCGCGCGCCCCGGGAAGAAGTGATCGAGGCCCCGGTTTTTTGCTACCGAACCCTGGGCACGGTGAACTGCTTTGCAGAGCCCGACCCCTATGGTTATGACCAGCAAGAGATTAATTAGAGCGACAGGCACCATGGATACGCATGACTCTGATTACCAGCCGTGGCGGGTATAACGACGGATGGGGGCAAATCGTCACCCCGGACCCTGATCCGGGGTCCAGAGCGACAGGCACCATTGATACGCATGAACTCAAAAAGCATTCGGTATCATTACCCCGTCATCGAATTTTTATTTCTGAAATTTGACACTTCCGTGACCGGTTAAAAATGGGCTAGGCTGACGGCTCCTTGAGGTTACGGATACGAGGCTGATGACAGAGCTGATCGATTTTTCCGAATACCGGCGGCGCGGCGGTGGGAAACAGCGCACCTATTTCGATCAAGGCGAATTGCGACAATTGCTGGCGATGTATTCCGTCCGGGTCTCCACCGGCGAATGGCGCGACTATGCCATCGACTTCAATGGCCCTGTCGCCGTGTTCTCCATCTTCCGACACACCCATGAAACGCCGCTGTTTGCCGTTGCGAAACGGCGCAATGGCAAACATTTCGAATTCATCGTCCGGTCTGGTCGACAAACCCTGAAACGATGCAGAGAGTTATCCGAAGCCCTGAAAACCTTCGATAAACCCGTGCGCCTGATCCAAAGTTAAACCCGATCCGGCATCCGGTTCCAGGCATCCAGGGCGGCGATCTTGTAGGCTTCGGCCAGGGTCGGATAGTTGAACGTATTTTCGACGAAATATTCCAGGGTCCCTTTCAGGTTCAGCACGGCCTGACCGATATGGATCAGTTCTGTCGCACCCTCCCCACAGATATGAACGCCCAGCAGACGATGGGTCTTGATGGAAAAGATCATCTTCATCATGCCTGCATCCAGCCCCATAATGTGGCCGCGCGATGTCTCCCGGAACCTGGCGATACCGCATTCATAGGGAATTTTCCGCTCCTGCACTTCTTCTTCCGTCATACCGACGGTTGAGATTTCCGGCACGGCATAAATGCCATAGGGAAAATAGTCCGGCGGGTCCTGCATCGGCTTGCCCAGGGCGTGACAGGCCGCAATGCGCCCCTGTTCCATCGATGTGGAGGCCAGGCTGGGAAAACCGATCACATCGCCAGCCGCATAGATATGGGCGACTTCTGTCTGGAAGGTTATGGGATCGACCTTCAGGCGTTTGCGACTGTCTGCCGTCAGCCCAGCAGCGGCCAGATTCAGGCTGTCGGTCGCCCCTTCCCGTCCGGCGGCGAATAACAGCATGTCGGATTTTACCACCCGGCCGCCCTTTAAATGCGCGACAACGCCAGAGCCGGACACCGCAACCGATTCGATGGAACAGCCCAGCCGCAGAACCATACCCCGGTCTCGCAATTGATGGGTAAAATCCTCAATCAACTCACGATCCACGAAATCCAGCATCGTGTCGCGCCCTTCAATCAGGGTGACGGGCACATCCAGCGCGGAAAAGATCGTCGCATATTCGACCCCGATCACACCGGCCCCGATCACCGTCAGGCTGCGCGGCACGCGGTCCACTTCAAGAATTTCGTCGCTGTCCAGAACGGAAACGCCGTCAAAGGGGATCGTGTCCGGGCGAAAGGGGCGCGTGCCAACGGCCAGCAGAAAACGGTCCCCAGAGAATATGTGGGTTTCCCCATCTTCGCCCTGAACCTCAATCTTATGGGGCTCAATGAATTTGGCGTGACCGGGAATTGTCGTCACCTTGTTGCGGGCGAATTGATGCTCCAACACGTCAACTTCGTGATCCAGGGTTTTCAGCAAACGATGGCGCAGGTCGGTCGCTGAAATCTCCTCCTTCACGCGATAGGCGCGCCCATAGAATCCGCGCTCTCTCCACCCCGACAGGTTTAACACCGTCTCCCGCAGGGTTTTAGAAGGAATGGTGCCAGTATGGACCGATACGCCCCCAACCCGTCGGCCCTTTTCCACCACCAGCGCATCCGCCCCAAACTTCGCTGCCTGAATGGCCGCCCGCCGCCCGGCAGGTCCGCTGCCAATGACGATCAGATCATAATGCTGCTTCATTCTGTAAAATCCCCCAAACAGTGTTCCGCACTGCAGCAAAATTTGTGGCAGGAAACGCGATGCAGGGCAAGGCTATGTCTGGTTAAGAAGAGACCCGCGCCCACAACACATCGTCCAACCGATCCGCCCCTGCCAGCAGCATGACCAGCCTGTCAAAGCCCAACGCCATGCCCGCAGCAGGCGGCATGGCGGCGACGGCGGACAGGAAGTCTTCGTCAATAGGATAGCGGTGACCGTAGAGTTGCTGTTTCAGGTCCATATCGGCCTGAAATCTGCGGCGTTGTTCATCGGCATCGGTCAATTCTCCAAAGCCATTCGCCAGTTCCACGCCACAGGCATACAGCTCCACCCGTTCCGCCCAGATTGGATTGTCGGGTTTTGGACGGGCCAGGGCTGCCATGCTGATGGGATAATCGATCAGAAAACACGGCACACCATCGCCCAGATGCGGTTCAATCCGCGCGTCCATAAGGCGGAAGAAGACATCATCAAAACTGTCACCCCCGGCCACCCGTATCCCCAATCGTTTGGCGGTTTCGATCAGGGGTGCAACGGGCGGCGATTGCGGATTTTCTGAGATCGTTGCTGTCAGGTCATGCCCACAATATTCCGCAAAGGCCTCCGCCACCGTCAGGCGCAGAAAGGGGCCCATCGGATCACTGTGTCGATCCCCCCGCCGCAGGCTAGACACCTGACAGGCCGTTGCCAGGGCCCGAATCAATGTCTGGGCATCGGACATCAATTCCTCATACCCTGCCTGCGCGCGATACCATTCCAGCATCTTGAATTCCGGGCTGTGGGTGGGCGACCCTTCGGCATTGCGATAGACGGGACACAACTGCCAGATCTTTTCCATCCCGCCTGCCAGCAGCTTCTTCATCGCAAATTCCGGGCTGGTATGCAGATAGTAAGGGTGCCCCACTTCCGCATGTCCATAATGACCCGCCGGTACAAGACGGGTTTCAAAGGCAGCCAGATGAGGCTCCAGCCCTGGTGATATCTGCAGGGCGGGTGTTTCCACCTCAATAAATCCCGCTGATTGGAACCATTCTGACAGCGCAGATTTGGCCCGCCCGCGCAGCGCCAGATTGCCCCGCCGTTTTGCCAGAATGGCGGGTGACCACCAGGGATCGTTCATTGGAAGCCTTTCAACCAGGATGTGGATTGCCCGCGCGCGTCTCTGCGGTTGCTCAGTCCGTCCGCTGGTGATAGACAGGCGCGCGATTCGGGGCGCGTCAGTGCACCCCATGACAAAGGAAGTGAAATCATGAAAGTCAACGCGATCAACCTTCGGCCGGGTAATGCCTTCCTGCAGGATGGCAAGCTCTTGGTCGTGATTAAGAACGAGATCAACCAGCCGGGCAAGGGTGCATCTGTCGCCCAGATCGAGGCCCGCGACGCGCGCACCGGCACCAAGACCAGCCTGCGGTATCGCACCCAGGAAGCCGTGGAAAGCGCCGACCTGTTCGAAACCGACTATACCTTCCTGTATGACGACGGCGAAAAGCTGCACTTTATGGATGGCGAAACCTTCGAACAAATGGAAGTCGAACATGCCGTTCTGGGCGATCAGGTTCCCTTTTTGCAGGAAAACATGACGGTTCAGATCAAAACCTATGAAGGGGCGCCGATCTCTGCCACGCTGCCGGGCAAGGTCACCCTGGAAGTCGTCGAAGCCGACCCGGTCGTAAAGGGTCAGACACAGTCTTCTTCCTATAAGCCCGCCAAACTGTCGAACGGCGTCAGCACCTTGGTGCCGCCGCATATCGATGCCGGCACACGCATTGTTGTAAACACATTGGACGGTTCTTACGTCGAACGCGCCAAAGACTAAGGAATTGATCTGATATGCTTATTCGCTCTGCGCATTTGAACGTAATGACCAAGGCCGCCGAAAAGGCCGGTCGCATGCTGGTGCGCGATTTCGGAGAGGTGGAGCAATTGCAGGTATCCCGTAAGGGGCCGGGCGATTTCGTCTCCACCGCCGACCAGAAGGCAGAGCGGACGATCATTGAGGAACTGACCCGTGCCCGCCCGGAAGCGGGAATCCTGGCGGAAGAATCCGGTGGCAAGATCGGTGATGACCCGACAAAACGTTTCATCATCGATCCCCTGGATGGCACGACGAATTTTCTGCATGGATTGCCCCATTGGGCGGTTTCCATCGGATATGAAGAGAACGGCGAATTGATCGCAGGCGTGGTCTATGACCCGATCAAAGACGAGTTGTTCTGGGCCGACAAAGGCAAAGGTGCCTATGTCAATGACCGGCGCATTCGTGTTTCCGCCCGCCAGAACCTGCATGACGCTGTATTAGGGACCGGTATTCCGCATATCGGGAAAGAAACCGACGATCACATAAAATTCACACGCCATCTGCAAACCGCGATGAGCGAGACGGCTGGTGTGCGCCGATGGGGTACGGCATCCCTGGATCTGTGCTATGTCGCAGCAGGGCGCTTTGATGGGTTCTGGGAACGGGGGTTGAGCCCCTGGGACGTTGCCGCCGGTATTGTAATCGTCAAGGAAGCGGGCGGTTTCGTCACGGATATCAAGGGGCGCGCCTATACCTTCAACAGCCCGGAAATCGTCGCCAGCAATGAACAGTTACAGCGCAAATTGCTGTCGATGCTGAAAAAATCATCGCCTGCTGAAGACGCCTGACGCGCTTTTGGAGCGCATTTAATCCGTTCCTGAGTGCCAGTTGCCTGTTTTGGGCGGTTGTCCCGCGCCCCCGGCTCACGCTATGGTCTTGTCGATCAGGTGACGCCCCCTCAAAAAAGAGCGGGACAGCACCATATCATTGTGCAAGAGCGACAACTGTGAGCGATCCTATGAAAGATGTCAGCCCCCGTGTAAACCGGCACGCCCTGCCCCGTTTCTGGCGCGATGCCAGGTTTTGGCGACGTTCGTGCGGGACAGCAGGACTGGCTGCGCTGATGCTGACGACCATGCTGACATCAGCACAGGCACAGCAGGCTTATTTCCGGGGAGAGGCGAATTCAAACGACTCCGTCACGGTGAATTTGTCTGTGATCGACAAGCTTAAGGGCGGGCCTGCCCCGTTGCAGGCGCCTAGTTTTGCGGCTCCCACGGCACCCCCTGTAAGCTCTCAGACAGCGCCACCAACACCAATGTCTGCAAAACCACAACCAGCCCCAACGGCCAGTCTGGCACCGCCGCCCAACCAGGCACCACAATCGACATTGCTGGTTCCAAATTCTTCATCAGGGTCAGGCAATACCGTTGCGGCAACGCCGCCGCCTGTTCCGTCCCTTCCCTTGCCGAAACCGGCACAGGCTGCAAAACCGGCCCCAATGCCTGCGGCACCCCCGCCTAAACCGCAAATTGCAGCTGAACCTGCACCAAAGCCAGCGGCCCCCCAGCCTGCGCCGGAAGCCCCGCCAGCCTCCACAATAGAAGCACCTCAAACCGCTGCGGTCGCCCCCGCTCCTGCGCCGACCCCTGCTGCGTCCCAGGCCGAGGAGCAAGCCGCCACAGCGGCACCAGCTTCCCCACCGCCTGCCCCCGCGATCACGCCAGAGCCTGCGCCAGCCCAGCCTGCGCCAGCCCAGTCTGCTCCGGCCCAGTCTGCTCCGGCCCAAGCTGCCGCAGCGGAAGAGCCCCAGGTGGCATCGGTTGACCTGACCGCAGTGGATTCGTCTGGCGTCATGAAAAACAATGATGGCCTGAGCGTCCTGTTCAGCCGGGAGTCACAAGACCTGCCCAGCGCCGCCGAAACCGCCTTATCGGAACTGGCCGAAGAGTTGAAGGGCAATGAAACCCTGACACTGAAATTGCTGGGCTATTCCGAACCAATGGGCGAGGCACAGAGCAAGCCGCGACGCCTGTCCCTGTTCCGCGCATTGGCCGTGCGCACCTATCTGCTGAAACAGGGCATAGACAGTCGCCGGATGACGGTTCAAGCCCTGGGGACCAAGGATGACAGTCCCGATCGACCGAAGAATCGCGTAGACCTGATCGTATCGGGTGCTTAAGGCATTCCAAACTCAAGAACAGTGGACCCAACCGTATCTTTAGAAAGCGAGATGGCGAACAATGAGTACACCGACCCCGTTTCTTATACGCATGGGCATCTTCCTGATCATCATCGCCATTGGTGTCTTCCTGATCTATCCAACCCTGGCGGACGCGTTTCTGGCCAATGCCGTGATCAATGGGGTTATTCTGGGCGTATTGGTGATTGGTATCGTTCATGCCTTTCGCACCGTGGTTGGACTATACGCCGAAACGAACTGGATCCAGCGCTTCCGCCTGAGCTTTGAAAATGGCTATCAGCATACTGAAGCCGCCCCCCGATTGATGGCCTCTGCCGCCACGCTGCTGACCAAACGCAGCGAACGCGGGCAGTTACACATTTCCGCTGGCGGCATGCAGACCATTATGGATGGCGTCGGGGCCAGATTGGATGAAAGCCGCGAAACCGGCCGCTACATGGTCGGGCTGCTTGTCTTCCTGGGGCTGTTGGGCACATTCTGGGGCCTGTTGGACACGGTCCGCAGCGTCGGCGGTGTTATCAGCGGGCTTGATCTTGCCTCTGACAATGTTGCGGGTGCGTTTGAGAATTTAAAGCAAGGCCTGCAAACACCCCTGTCTGGCATGGGCACGGCGTTTTCTTCCTCTCTATTCGGCCTGGCCGGGTCTTTGATCCTGGGCTTTCTGGCGCTGCAGGCGGGACAAGCGCAAAACCGTTTCTATAATGAACTGGAAGATTGGCTGTCCAGTCTGACGCGGATCGGGGGGGGCTCTATCGGTGGCGATGGCGATCAATCCGTTCCGGTGTATATTCAGGCCTTGCTGGAGCAAACCGCCGACAGCCTGGAGAGCCTGCAACGCACCATGGCGCGGGCGGAAGAGAACCGCCAATCATCACAACAGGATTTCGGCCTGCTGAACGAAAAGCTGTCGACCTTGGTCGATACGATGCGCACGGAACATGACCTGATGTTGCGCCTGGCTGAGGGGCAAAAGGGCCTGAAAGACGTTCTGGTCAAACTGTCGGAGACGTCTGGCAAGGGCGCATTTGACGCAGAATCCGGACGCCATATTCGAAACATTGATATGCACCTGGCACGCCTGTTGGAAGATACCGCGCGGGGTCGTGCCGAAACCGTTCAGGAATTGCGGGGCGAATTGCGTATTCTGGCCCGGACCATTGCGGGTCTGAAGGACAGCGGCAATGCGTAATTCGTCCAACAAACTGTTTGGCCGACATTCTGCCCGACATTCTGATGGCGTGAGGGGCCGATAGTCTATGGCATATGCCCGTCGACAACGCGCCAATCTGGATATCTGGCCCGGCTTTGTGGATGCGCTGGCCTCGCTATTAATGGTGATCATCTTTCTGCTGATGATCTTTGTCGTCTCCCAGTTTTATCTGAATGAAGAAATCATCGGCCGTGACAAGGCGCTGGACAGGCTGCAGAACCGGGTATCGGAATTGGCCGATATGCTGGCGCTGGAACGGGAGTCTTCTGCTGAGATCCGAACCAACCTATCCAATGTGACCGAACAATTGCGCGCATCGCTGCAACGGCAGGACGCGTTGGAATCCCAGATCTTTCAATTGCGTGGCGAGAATGCGTCGCTGGCATCAGAACTGGATGCCGTGAACAACAATAACCGCGACTTGTTGAGCCGCCTTGCCGTCAAGAACGATGAAACAGCGGCTGTTCAAAAAGACCTGAATGACGCGCGAACCCGGCTTGAAGCCCTGGAGTCAGAGCGGGAGCAGGTCTCTAAAGAACTGGAAGATGCCTATAAAATCATCGACGCCGATAAGGAAAAAATTCAGGCGCAATTAAGCGATTTGGCAAAGCTGGAGCGGGAAGTTGAGGCCCTGATCTCCCTGCGTGACGAGTTACAGGGACGGCTGGCCAATGAGGCGCTGAAACTGGATGACAAGCAAAAGGACCTTGTTGCCTCGCGGGCGGAAACCGCGCTGTTGAACGACCAGATTCAGGCGCTGAATGATCAGATAGCGGAATTGAACAAGCTGCTGGAAATATCAGAAGCCCGCGACGCGGCGCAACAGTCACAGATCGTCGATCTGGGCAAACGGTTGAATGTCGCCCTGGCTGGCAAGGTTCAGGAACTGGCGCGCTATCGTTCAGAATTCTTTGGAAAACTGCGCGAAATCCTGGGCAATCGCAGTGACATCCGCATCGTCGGGGATCGCTTTGTCTTCCAATCAGAAGTCCTGTTTGAACAGGGGCAGGCCGAATTGGGCCCGGCGGGTCAGGTCCAGTTGATCAGCTTTGCCGATACGCTGAAAGAAATTGCCGCACGGATCCCGTCCGATATTGACTGGGTCCTGCAGGTGAACGGTCATACCGATAAGATTCCGATCAGAACCGCGCAATTCCCGTCAAACTGGGAATTGTCCACAGCCAGGGCGATTTCAGTGGTGAAATTCCTGGAAAGCCGCGGTATCGACCCCAACCGGATGTCCGCAGCGGGCTTTGCAGAATATCAGCCCCTGGATACCGGAAACACCGATGAAGCCCTGCGCCGCAACCGCCGCATCGAAATGAAGTTCACCAATCGGTAAGACGCTGAAATTTGTTTATTAACTCAATTTGCGGCTGGCAGGCAGGCGGTCCAGATTTGCCTTCACGTCGTCATGATGCGGCATGGCGGATTGCGCGCCCTCTTTGGTACAGCTAAGGCCCGCCCCGACGGAGCCCCATCGCAGGGCCTGTTCGATATCCATGCCCTGATCCAGCGCAACGGCCAGATTGCCGACAAAGGCATCGCCCGCTGCCGTGGTATCAATGGCGGCCACCGGCAGGCTGGGAATTGACCAGCCCCCATCCGCCCCAAAGCATAACAGCCCGGCCCCCCCCAATGTCAGAATACAGGTCAGCCCATAGCGGCTGGCCAATGCGCGGGGCACACGGGTTGCCTGTTCGACCCCCAGACCGACCTCTTTCGCGACGGTCTGGCCTTCCAGCTCATTGACCACCAGATAATCGACGGTTTTCAGAATTTCCTCTGGCACCATGGCAGCAGGCGCAACATTCAACAAAATGCGGGCCCCCCTGGCCTTTGCGCGCTTTACCAGGGCCCAGTTTTCCGTCGGCGAAACCTCCATCTGCATCAACAGCACCGTGGAGTCATTAAGAACCGAGTCCGGAACCTGAGACGCTGTGGTAGCCATATTTGCGCCAGCCCCCACGATGATGCTGTTTTCGCCGGAATCATCGACCCAGATTGTCGCACAGCCCGTATGCTGATCCACCGCTTCGCCGACATTGGCGACATCAACACCCTGTTCATTTAACAGATCCAGGGCGAATGACCCGAAATTGTCGTTTCCAACCATTCCGATCAGATGAACCTGCGCGCCGCCCCTGGCCGCCGCCAGCGCCTGATTGGCCCCCTTGCCGCCCGGCGTCATCAGATAATCGCGCGTCAACAGGGTCTCCCCAGGGCGCGGCAGGCGTTGCACCCGCATCTCTATGTCAATATTCACCGATCCGAAGACGACAATCACGCCTCCACCCCTTTCCGCTGTTCTGTATTTTGCGTGTCGATCTGTGTCGACCTTTAAACCCATACCTTACTACGCCAATTTGACGCGGCTTGGAAGAGCATGGATTTCCATTGCCCGATCCTGTTCAGCATGGGTTGCCGATGGATTTGCAGGGGTATAGTATTCGCGCCTTGTGATCACATATCCAGAGGTGTTGCGCAGTGATTGCCGCCACTCTGGACAAACTCAGGACGTTACCCATGTCAGACCTCGTCAATTCCCCTGCCGCCCGCGATATCAAATACGTGATGCATCCCTATACCAATATGGAAAAGCACAAAGAAATCGGGCCGCTGATTGTGGAGAAGGCGTCTGGCGTCTGGGTGACCGACGATACGGGCAAACAGTATATCGAGGGCATGGCTGGCCTGTGGTGCACATCGCTTGGTTTTGGGGAGCAACGGCTGGTCGATGCCGCCACCAAGCAGATGCGGGAATTGCCCTATTATCACCTGTTTACCCATAAGACGCACACCCCCGCCATCGACCTGGCAGAGCGTCTGTGTGGCATGGTGCCCGGAAATATGGACAAGGTATTTTTCGCCAATTCCGGTTCCGAAGCCAATGACACGGCCGTCAAGCTGATCTGGTATTATCACAATGCCATCGGCAAGCCGAAGAAGAAGAAAATCCTGGCGCGCCTGAAGGGTTATCATGGCGTGACCGTCGCGACCGCCAGCCTGACCGGCCTGCCCTTCAATCATCGGGATTTCGATCTGCCGATTGAAAACATCATGCATGTCGATTGCCCGCATCACTATCGTTTTGCCCATGAAGGGGAAAGTGAAGAGGATTTCGCGACCCGGCTGGCGGAAAACCTTGAAAAGCGCATTCTGGAAGAAGACCCGGAAACCGTTGCCGCCTTTTTTGCAGAGCCGGTCATGGGGGCTGGGGGGGTGATTGTTCCGCCCCGCACCTATTTCCAGAAAATTCAGCCGATCCTGAAAAAATACGACATCCTGCTGTTGGCCGATGAAGTGATTTGCGGTTTCGGGCGCACGGGCAATATGTTCGGGTCCGAGACATTTGGCATTCAGCCCGACATGATGACCGTCGCAAAGGCGCTGTCTTCCGCTTATCTGCCAATTTCCGCCTTGATGGTGAATGAGAAAATTGCGTCTGCCGTGTCACAGAATTCCAACAAGATCGGAACCTTTGGGCATGGCTATACCTATTCAGGGCACCCTGCCGCCGTGGCTGTCGCACTGGAAACCCTGAATATTTATGAAGAACGCGATATTCTGACCCATATTCGGGAAGTCGGACCCTATCTGCAAACGCGCCTGCGGGAGTTTGCCGATCATCCCTTGGTCGGCGAAGTGCGCGGCGTCGGCCTGATCGGTGCCATCGAACTGGTGGCGGATAAAGCGACCAAGCAAAGCTTTGAGCCCAGCCTTGCGGTTGGCGCAAAGGTCATGATGGCAGCCCAAGAGCACGGCCTGATCCTGCGCAGCATGCCGACCGATACGCTGGCATTCTCGCCACCACTGATTATCAGCAAGGCGGAAATCGATGAAATGCTGGCCCGCTTTGGCAAGGCCTTGAACCAAGTTCAGCATTCATTGTCGAAGGCTGCTGCCTGATAAACGGCGCATGGTAATTGCCCCCCTGCGACACCCTTACCAAGGGACTTTTGTCGGCGTAACGGTTATGTAACGCACCTGGACAGCATGAAGGATCCCAGGCTGGTACGATATGGCTGTGGCAACCGCCATGACTGCGATAAGGGAAAGATGCCCAATGGATTATGATGCTTTTTTCAGTGAGAAACTTAACGCACTGAAAGCACGCGGTGATTACCGCATCTTTGCGGAACTGGAACGGCGTGCGGGTCATTTTCCATCGGCGCTGAAGCATGTGTCCGGGGCACGGGACGACATTACCGTCTGGTGCTCAAATGACTATATGGGCATGGGGCAACACCCCGACGTGATTGCAGAAATGGTGAAAGCCGTGCAGGCCCACGGGACCGGTGCCGGGGGAACCAGAAATATTTCCGGCAACAACCATCTGCATGTTTTGTTGGAAGAAGAACTGGCATCCCTGCACGGCAAGGATGCGGGGCTGATATTCACCTCAGGCTATGTCGCCAATATGACGGTTTTGTCGACACTGGCGCGCAGCATTCCAGGCTGTATCATCTATTCTGATTCAAAGAACCACAATTCCATGATTGAAGGCATTCGCCATTCCAGGGCTGAAAAGCGGGTCTGGAATCACAATGATCCGGCGGACCTGGAACGGTTGATCCTGATGGATGACCCTGACGCGCCCAAATTGGTCGCCTTTGAATCCGTCTATTCCATGGATGGCGACATCGCCCCGATTGCGGAAATCCTGGATGTCTGTGAACGCCACAAGGCATTGAGCTTTCTGGATGAGGTCCACGCGGTTGGCATGTATGGCCCGACAGGAGCCGGCGTTGCGGAACGCGATGGCGTGATGGACCGTGTGGACATTATACAAGGCACATTGGGCAAGGCCTTTGGCGTGATCGGCGGGTATATTGCCGGATCTGCTGCCCTGGTGGATTTCGTGCGATCCTTTGGCAATGGATTCATTTTCACCACCGCCCTGCCCCCCAGCGTGGCCGCTGCCGCCCGCAAAAGCATTCAGATCGTTCGGGCCTCTCAAAACCTGCGGGATCAGCATCAGGACCGTGCGGCCGCCCTGAAAGCATCGCTGTTGAAAGCCGGATTGCCGGTGATGCCCTCCGTAACCCATATCGTGCCTGTTCTGGTCGGCGATCCTGTCGCCTGTCGACGGGCCAGCGACCTGTTGATGGAACGGCATCGCCTGTATGTGCAGCCCATCAATCATCCAACAGTAGATCGCGGCACGGAACGTCTTCGCCTGACGCCAACCCCCTATCATGATGACGCCGCTATCGCCAAATTGACCGACGCCCTGGTCGACGTCTGGGGCGCATTGGATTTGAAACGCGCCGCTTAATTAACCAAAAACGAATACCATTTTTTTGCGTTGCACCATAAATATACCCAATTTTGGCGCAATCATGAAAATTTATGACGTAAAAGTTTCAAAGTTTAGGAAATTAGGGCTTTTCAATTTGGTTCACAACGCGTTAGGCTTTCAGTGGTTAAGGAATGGGCAGCTTTCACGACCCGTTTCATCGACAGGGATACCCCGTCCAAGGGCGGGTTAAAACGACCGGAAAATATAACAACAAATGCGTTTGCGTTTGAGTGTCGGTACGTTTGCAACAGTTTGGGGGTAGGTTTGAGCTTTGCCAAACCACACAGAAATTCAACCACTATTAACATGACCGCGTTGGTCGTGCGCGGGCCTGAGCCTCTGCGCAACTGCTACCAATTTTTGTCTTGAAGGGGTGAGGGCAGCTATGGATAAGGACGACTACATCGTTCGGTTTGAGAACGTCCAGAAGAGCTATGATGGGGAAACGCTCGTCGTAAAGAACTTCAATATCGATATTGAACGGGGCGAATTCCTGACCATGCTTGGCCCGTCGGGGTCCGGCAAGACAACATGCCTGATGATGCTGGCAGGATTTGAGCCTGCGACGAATGGTGAAATCTATTTGAACGGCAGCCCGATCAACAACGTGCCCCCCCACAAGCGCGGCATTGGCATGGTCTTCCAGAACTACGCCCTTTTCCCGCATATGAGTGTTGCGGAAAATCTGGCCTTCCCCTTGAAAGTCCGGGGTATGAGCAAGTCAGATTCCGAAGCGAAGGTGAAACGCGCCTTGGGAATGGTGCGGCTGGATGAATTTGGCGGCCGCCGCCCCGGACAATTATCCGGTGGTCAGCAACAGCGCGTCGCCGTTGCGCGCGCTTTGGTGTTTGAGCCTGATCTGGTGCTGATGGACGAACCGCTGGGCGCGCTGGATAAAAACCTGCGTGAAGAAATGCAGTTTGAAATCAAGCACATCCATGAATCCTTGGGTGTGTCCGTGGTGTACGTAACGCATGATCAGTCCGAAGCCCTGACCATGTCCAACCGTATTGCCGTCTTTAACGATGGCGTGGTGCAACAGCTGGCCGCCCCGGAAGTCCTGTATGAAAAGCCAGAAAACGCCTTCGTTGCGCAGTTCATCGGCGAAAACAACAAGCTGACCGGAAAAGTGACCGCTATTGATGGCGATATCGCACAGGTCACGCTGGATGGCGGTGGCGATAAGGTTGCCGCATTGGCCGTCAAATGCGGCGGCGTTGGCGAGAAAAGCCAGCTGTCGATTCGCCCCGAGCGCGTCATTCTGGGCGATGAAGATGTCCCCAACAAGATGTCGGGCAAGGTCGTCGAACTGATTTACCTGGGCGACCACATCCGGTGTCGGATGGAAGTGGGCGACAGCAGTGAATTTATTGTGAAAGTGGCCAACAGCCATGCTCACGCAGCCCTGAAAGTCGGAGAAGTTACCCCGATCGGATGGGTCACAGAGGATTGCCGGGCGCTGGATGTGCTCTAGGTAAAATATTTAACCGTTATCGGATTCGTCCCGTCCGAGACGAATTCGAGTTCTCGAAACTCGGACGACATGAAACAGCTAAACCAGGGAGTAATCCATGAAATCCATGTATACCCTTGCTACCGCAGCCGCGGCACTGATGGCGATGTCTTCTGCACAAGCAGAAGATATGACCATTGTGTCCTGGGGCGGAGCCTACTCTGCCTCTCAGCAGGCGGCGTATCACGATCCCTACATGAAGCTTAATCCCGATGTGAACATCATCAACGATGAAAGCTCTAACGAAGCCGTGGCCAAAATGCGCGCCATGGCGGAAGCGGGAAACATCACCTGGGACGTCGTTGACGTCGTTGCGGCGGATGCAATCCGTCTGTGCGATGAAGGCCTGGCCATTGAAATCGATCCGGACAAGGATCTGGCCCCTGCGCCAGACGGCACCCCGGCTTCTGAAGACTTTGGCGAATTGCTGGTCTCCCCCTGCTATATCCCACAGATCGTTTATTCGACGACCTTTGGCTATCGCACCGATGTCGCCGAATGGGGCGGCAAAGAGCCGGAAGACCTGTGTGCCGTTTTCGACACCGAAACCTTCCCCGGCAAACGCAGCCTGGAAAAGCGCCCGATCAACAACGTCGAATGGGCCCTGCTGTGTGACGGTGTTGCACCAGACAAAATCTATGACGTGCTTTCTACCGATGCCGGTGTCGAACAGGCCCTGGCCAAACTGGCGACGATCCGTGACGACGTGATCTGGTGGTCTGCCGGTGCAGAAACGCCCCAGCGCCTCGCCGATGGCGAAGCGGTAATCGGTTCGACCTATAACGGTCGTCTGTTCTCTGTCATCGAAGAACAGAAGCAGCCGGTTAAAATGCTGTGGGACTGGCAGGTATTTGACCTGGACGGCTGGATCGTTCCGGCTGGTCTGCCTGAAGACCGCCTGAAGCGCGCCATGGACTATATCTACTTTGCCACCGATACGCAGCGTCTTGCGGATCAGGCCAAGTATATCTCTTACGGCCCGGCGCGTAAGTCTTCGGCACCGTTGGTTGGTAAGCATGCAGAACTGGGCATCGAAATGGCCCCGCATATGCCGACCGATCCGAACAACGCCAAGAACACACTGCTGTATAACTACGAGTGGTGGGCTGATAACCGCGATGATCTGGATGCAAAATTCCAGGCATGGTTGGCTCAGTAATGCCTATTGTCGGGGGCGGATTGCCGTCCCCGACACTTTGTTCCTTTCTAATGACTGATATTTATTTAAGTTTTTGATTTTAATTGGTTTTCGTTGGGTTTGGCGTAAACGGTTCAGCGTGAATGGGGGATGACGATGAGTAACGCACAGGCAAGTGACGCCGGGGTAATTTCCGCGGATGGTGTGCCGCTGAAAGTCAGTTTGGCACGCGCGCTGCGACGCCAGAAAATCCGCGCCCTGATGCTGATCGCCCCACTGCTGATATTCGTTGTTATCAGTTTCATTGCACCGATTGCAGATATGCTGTTCCGGTCCGTTGAAAACTCTATTGTTCCCGACACCCTGCCCAAAACCGTTGTCGCCCTTCAGGAATGGGATCCAGCCTCCAATGAAGCACCAGGTGAGGCCATTTATGCGGCGATGCATGCCGATCTGGTTATTGCCGCTGAACAGAAAATCCACACCCGTGTTGGGCAGCGCCTGAACTATGAAGCCCCCGGCGTTTCCAGCTTGTTCCGCAAGACCGGTCGTCGGGTGGATCGGATGGAACCCGGCAATTATAAAGAACAATTCCTGGCGATTGATAAGGACTGGGGTAATGTTGAAATCTGGAGAACGATTCATCGTTTCTCTGGCAATTATACGTCGGGCTATTTCCTCTCTGCAGCAGATGCGGAACTGACACCCGACGGCATTGAACTGGTCCCGGAAAACGAGCGCATATATCTGACATTGTTCGTCCGCACGCTGGTCCTGTCCTTCACAATTACCCTGACCTGCGCTTTGTTGGGATATCCGATTGCCTTTCTGCTATCGAATCTGCCGATGCGCACGTCTAACATGCTGTTAATTCTGGTCCTATTGCCCTTCTGGACATCCTTGCTGGTGCGCACATCCTCCTGGATCGTGCTGCTGCAGCAACAGGGCGTTATCAATGATCTATTGGTTTCCATTGGAATATTGGACGATCAGAATCGACTGGAACTGATGTATAATCAGATCGGGACCATCATTGCGATGACCCATATTCTGCTCCCCTTCATGATATTACCGCTTTATTCGGTGATGAAGACGATATCGCCCTCCTATGTCCGGGCAGCAAAATCGCTGGGTGCAAATGACTGGACCGCCTTCTGGAAAATCTATTTCCCCAATTCCATCCCTGGCATCGGGGCGGGTGCGATTTTGGTCTTCATCCTGTCCATCGGGTACTACATCACGCCGGAACTGGTCGGGGGAACGTCGGGGATATTCATCTCCAACCGGATCGCCTACCACATCTCTTCTTCGCTGAACTGGGGACTGGCGGCAGCGCTTGGCGTTATCCTGCTTGCGCTCATTCTCGTGTTCTACTGGCTCTACGATAAGATCGTGGGCATCGACAACGTGTCACTGGGGTAAAATCAATGGCAGCTCTTCCTCCCTACGCATCCTCAGCGCAAATTGCCTGGCATTACGGGTTCCGGACGATTTGTGCCTTAATCTTCCTGTTCCTGATGCTGCCGATCATGGTGATTGTGCCGCTCAGCTTTAATGCCCAAAATTTCTTTACCTTTACCAGGGAAATGCTGGCATTGGATCCAGATGGCTATTCGCTGAAGCATTATAATGACTTCTTCACCAATTCCGATTGGCAGGGCGCTTTGGGGAACAGTCTGCGCATTGCCCCGATGGCGACCTTGCTGTCCACCGGTCTTGGCACCCTGGCCGCGATTGGCCTGTCACAGCAGCATGTTCCCTTCAAAGGGGCGATCATGGCGATCCTGATTTCGCCCATGATTGTGCCGCTGATCATCTCCGCCGCGGGCATGTATTTCTTCTATTCCCGCATTGGCCTGCAGGGCACCTATTGGGGCGTGGTTCTGGCGCATGCCGCCCTGGGCACACCCTTTGTGATCATTACGGTGACGGCCACACTGGTTGGCTTTGACCGAAGCCTGGTGCGTGCCGCCGCCAGTCTGGGGGCCAATCCGGTCACAACCTTTGTGAAGGTTCAGATGCCCCTGATCCTGCCCGGTGTTATCTCCGGCGGCCTGTTCGCCTTCATCACCTCCTTTGACGAGGTTGTGGTCGTACTCTTCGTCGGCTCGGCAGGGCAAAAGACCCTGCCCTGGCAGATGTTCACCGGCCTGCGGGAACAGATTTCCCCGACCATTCTGGCCGTTGCAACCGTGCTGATCGCGATCTCTATCCTGCTGCTCAGCACGCTGGAACTGTTGCGTCGCCGGTCAGAACGGCTGCGGGGCATGTCACCAGGGTAATCTGTGCCGCATAGTCGCATCGCGAAATGTGCTGAATATCAGTAATATGCATTGCTGATATTTAGTGCATTTGGAGAGTGTTCCATCACAATGTACGCATTCTGAAAATCATGTCTGGATTTTCCGAAGCGAAAGCCTTAAGTCTGTTGCGAGTCACTCGCAACTAATGGAAAGTATGCTCATGTATGGCGATAGAAGTTTGGTGCCCGGCGAAGCGGTCCGACTGCTCGCCCTAGGCGCGCTGATGGAAAAGGATTGCCGCTATGGCGATCTCGCCACAGAAATTCGTTTCTTCACCCAGCGCATTGTAGGCCCCTCTTTGGATTTGCTGGGCTCTTCGCTGGAATTGCTGCGAATAGAGGGGTTGGCCGATGCGGTTGAGCATGCGGAGAATGACGAGCGCGCCCTGCTACGCATTACCGATTCCGGTCGCAGCCTGTTCGAAGACTTGATGAGCGCGCAGTTGCGGGCCCCGGTCAATGATGTTGGCCGACTGGTCCTGTTGCTGAAACTGCGGTTCCTGACCTATCTGCCGACAGAGGCGCAGGAAGACCAATTAGACCTGTTGAGCGATATTGTGCGCACAGAACGCGCCCGCGCTGCGGAACTGGTCAAAGAGTTTGGGGACCATCCTATCGCGGACTGGCTGGCATTTGATATTGAACAGGCAGACCGGCGCATCGCCTGGTTGGAGTCTGCCCTGAAGAAACTTGCGTAAGGCTGATTTAACGATAATGCCGGGCCACCGTTTCTACAAAAACGGGGACAGATATCGGCTTGGACAGATAATCATCGCATCCCGCCTTTAAAAATCTGGCTTCATCCCCAGCCATGGCAAACGCGGTAACAGCGATGATGGGAATATCTGCCAGGGCAGGATTTGCCCGTATGGCCTTGGTGCATTCCACCCCCGACATACCCGGCAGCTGAATATCCATTATAATCGCGCCAGGACGAATTTCCTTCAGCAATTCCAGGGCCTTTTCCGCATCACCGGCTTTATAGACGGTATAGCCCAGCGCCACGAGAAGATCGCTGAACAACCGCATATTGATGATGTTATCTTCAACTATTAAAATGGGCGCGGATGCTGTCATAACTCTAAAACCTGTATGTTCTTTCCCCATCCCCTTCGATGAAGCAGCGTACATTACAGTCAGCATTCTTAATAAAATGAAAAGATTTTTGTAATTTTTTTGTCAGATTAAATGGGATGCCAGCGCCTTTAGGGCGTCCCCTTCAACACGGTAACTCAATCGATTAAGTTTGAAACTGTCCGGCGCAATCAGCTCATAAAAGGCGCGGGCATGCAGATCCAATCGATCAGCATGCCAATCAATGCGGCGATATCCCTGATCCAGACAGGTTTGGGCCAGATGCGTCATCAGGGCCTTTCCAACCCGTTTGCCGCGCGCTTCCTGCGTCACATATATATCGCGCAAGAATATCCCATCGCCCACAAAGGCCGCTTCATAGACGGTTGAATACATGGCAAAGCCCAGGGCTGTCGGCTGCTCTTCTGACGGGGCCCAGGCAATAAGACAGTCATACTTACCCGCCCCTGCCGGGCCATCCTGTTCCAGAATGGTCGCAAATTCTGCCTGGCCAACCGGCATTGGTGTTCCATAGAAAGCCAGCATTTCAGCGACCAAAGGGGCGATTTTCGCCATATCACCCGGACCAGCAGGGACAATCTGAAAGGCTGTCATAGGCTTTAGTTCTGAACAACGCCGGATGGCGCCAGGATCAGGGCACCGCTGGACAAATCTTTCACAAGGCTTAACGCCTTGACCAGGCCTTCATCCACTTCCTCCGTCTCTGGATCATCCAGCGCGTCAATGGTGGGTTCGATCCCCCCGTCAACAGACTTGCCACTGGGCGTATAATACAGCGCCGTCGTTAGTTTAAGACCGCCACCACCACTGAATTCATAGGTTGTCTGGACAGAGCCTTTGCCATAGCTGCGCTCCCCAATCACTAAACCGCGGTCGCGATATTTAATGGCACCAGCAACAATCTCAGACGCACTGGCAGAGCCCTTATTGATCAAAACGACGACGGGCAGACCCCCGCTGGGATCTGCATAATCGGCATTGAATTCCTGACTGTCGATCCGACTGCGGATGGAAACGACCAGCCCCCCGCTTAAGAAGGCCCCTGCCACATCGATGCTTTCATCCAACAGGCCGCCTGGATTGCTGCGCAGATCAATCACATAGCCCTTCAAGCCATTCGGCCCAGCCTGCTGCTTAAGATCTGACATGGCGCGGCGCAACGCCGACCCGGTATCGCGCACAAAATGGGTGATGCGCAAATAGGCGATGCCATCGTCTTCAACGCGATAGCGCACACGCTGAATGCGAATGACCTCCCGGGTTAAGGGCAAGTCGAAATCCGCCTCGCCTTCCCGTGCGATGGTGACGGTAATCACGGAACCCGGCGGACCACGCAGCAATTCAACAGAATCGCGCAAATCCATTTCCGCCAGCGAAACGCCATCGGCATGGGTCAAGACATCGCCAGACTTCACACCGGCCCGCATCGCCGGTGTCCCATCGATCGGAGAAATCACCGCCAACCCTTTGGGGTCTTTCTTGATCTCAATCCCCAAGCCGCCAAACGCCCCATTGATCTCTTGATTCAACTTCTGAAAGGCATCCCGGTCCATATAGACAGAATAATCGTCCAGCGAATGCATCATCCCGTTGATCGCAGCCTCAACAAGATCAGAATCCGTTGCCACCGTCGGGTCCGGGAAGCTTTCACGCATTCCTTCTTCGGCTGACTTCATCAGGTCTACGTCTTCTGTAGGGCGCACATAGGCATATCGAACGCGCTGATAAGCCTGGGCGAAAAGGCGACTGTCGGCGCGATGGGGATCTTCTGGTCCAACCCGACCCCCGCGATAGGCGCTGATCACCTGATCCATTTTTGCGGCCGTATCGCGCGCATCGGGTGCAGATATGCCGCCCCCCACAACACAGGCGACCGCAACGACGCCAGCAAATCCCGCCGCAAGAAGAAGTTTCGTTCCACGTTTCATGCGCATAACTATAGTCGATCTATCCATCATTCGCCAATTCACTTGATAGGGCCCAGGGGCATCGCTCAAAAAATACCGTAGCGCAGCATTTGGACGGCGCAAGCATCTCGCCTATCCAATGCCAAAACCATGCCATTTGTGACGGATTCTGCTATTTCGACCCATCTCGATAATGTTGGGTAAGACGCTGGTAATGCTGGGCATCGAAGACCAGAAATTCGGCATCTTCGGGGCGAAGATCGCGCATTTTCCGGGCAGGATTGCCTGCCCATAACTCCCCCGAAGGAATTTTCTTGTTTGGTGCGACCAAAGCGCCCGCCGCAACGAAAGCACCGGACCCCACAATGGCACCATCCAGAACAATGGCACCGATTCCGACCAGACACCCATCTTCCAACGTACAGCCATGCAGACGTGCGCCATGCCCAACCGTCACATTCTGTCCGATCACAGTCGGGCCCGTATCCAGGGTGACATGAACAACCGTGCCATCCTGAACATTGGATCCATCGCCCACAGTGATGCTTTGATCATCCCCGCGCAGGACACAGCCAAACCAGATGCTGACCCCTGCCCCGATCGTCACATCCCCAACCAGCACGGCCCCTGGGGCGATATAGGCGCTGGGGTCGATCTTTGGTGTCTTCCCGGCATAGGCCAGGATGATCGGTTCAGCGGTCATGTAACGAGATCCCTATTCAGCGGCGTGTAGACCCGCACAGTGCCCAGCCGGGTTCAATCGATCAAGCGCCAATCGATCCGCCGCGATATGGGTCGCGATGCCTTCCTTCTTGGCCCGCTGATAGATTTCTTCCAGCGTGACCCCAATCTGCGCGATATGCGCAAAGGTCGTTTCCCGATCAAAATTTGGGCCTTCGTGATAGATGTGAATCACCCCACCGGCATTGATCACATAGTCCGGCGCATACAGAATGCCCCGTTCCGCAAGGCGATCCCCGTGGCGATCCTCCGCCAATTGATTATTCGCCGCCCCTGCCACGACACTGGCGCGCAACCGGTCCACAGTTTTGTCATTGATCGACGCGCCCAGCGCACAGGGTGCATAAACATCAACATCGGCGTCATAGATATCGTCCAGACCGACCACGGTTGCGTTCAATTCTGACTCTGCCTTCGCCAAGGCTGCCTGATCGATATCAGTGACAGTCAGGACAGCACCGGCGTCATGAAGCTGACGCGCCAGATCATAGCCAACATGCCCCAGACCCTGAACGGCGACACGGATACCTTTCAGATCCGCCGTCCCCAACCGTGTGCGCACAGTCGCCTCCAGGCCTTTGAAAACGCCATAGGCGGTGCCGGGTGACGGGTCAAAACCGACCCCTTTCACACCGCGCACATGGGGGGTTTCCTTAGACACCTCCAACATATCATCCGGGCTGGTTCCGACATCTTCCGCCACGATATAGCGACCGCCCAAGCTTTCCACAAAACGCCCCATTGCGCGCATCATGGCGGGCGTCTTATCGGTTTTAGCATTCCCCATAATGACAGACTTGCCACCGCCCCAGGGCAGACCAGCCAAGGCGTTCTTGTAAGACATGCCCCGTGACAGGCGCAGCACATCGGTCAGCGCCGCCTGATCATCCACATAGTCCCACATGCGACAGCCCCCCAGGGCCGGGCCAAGGGTCGTGCTGTGCAGGGCTATAATCGCCTGCAAACCGGTTTTCGCATCGCTGTGAAAGGCGACGGTTTCATGACCATCAAAGCTTTTCGACGAAAACACACTCATGGGGACTTCTCCTCTATCTGGTGAAGTTGAAATATTATTACCCAAAATATGAGCCTGATTTTGATCGGAAAAAAGGGGGATTCTACAGGTCTTCAAAGAAAGACCGAAAATCATGAAGCAGCGCCGAAAAGACGCAATTATTGATCACAATACCCTGAAAAAGAGAAATTCTCTTAGGATACGTGCTTCAGATCACAGGCTGGTTGCACTGCGCGCGGCCTGATCATACAGACCACTGAGCGCCCGCAAGGTCCTGGCCGTATCGGTAATTTCCTGCGAGTCCACGCCCCCCAGACCCTGAAAGGCATCCACCAAACACGCCTCCCGTACCTCGCGATATTTCTGACAGGCATCCCGGCCCTGGTCTGAGGTTGTGTAAAAAACCTCCTTCCCCCGCTTCTCCGCAGTGACCAGATCCGCCTTCAACAGCTTCTTCAACGCATAGGTGACCGTATGGGTGTCTTCCACATTCAGCGTAAAGCAAATATCCGCCAGGCGCTTCGCCCTGTTGCGGTGATTAACCGAATGCAGCACCAGAATATCCAGTGACGCCAGATCCCCATACCCCGCAGCGGCCATGCAGCGCGACACCCAGCGCTGAAAGGCATGCCAACTGACCATCAAGCCATATTCATACTCACTCAGCTCTGCGGCCTGTTCAGAAACCAGATGCGAGGATGAGACGATACGGCTTTTGGTCATTTGATTACTCCGCCGCCTGGGCTGTTTCATCGGCCTTGCCATAGCCGCCACCGCCCGGAGTTTCCAGCACGAAGACATCGCCCGCTTCAACAGCCCGCATATCGGTTGCGGTCATCATCTCAATGCTGCCATCCGTGCGCTCAATCCAGTTGCGGCCGACAGCAGCGTCCCCGCCGCCCGCCATGCCATAGGGTGGCACGATGCGGTGATTGGCCAGGATGACGACATCCATCGCCTCCAGGAAGCGCACCCGCCGTCGCACACCATCGCCCCCATGATGACGCCCGACACCGCCGGAGCCTTTGCGAATCTCAAAGCTTTCCAGCAATACCGGCAGGCGCCATTCCAGAATTTCCGGATCGGTCAGGCGGCTGTTGGTCATATGGGTGTGCACGGCATCGGTGCCGTCAAAATCCGGTCCGGCCCCTGATCCACCGCAGACGGTTTCGTAATACTGATACCGATCATTGCCCCAGACGAAGTTATTCATCGTCCCCTGGGCTGCCGCCATCACGCCCAGCGCGCCATACAGCGCATCGGTGACGATCTGGGACGTTTCCACATTCCCGGCAATCACAGCACCGGGATAGCGGGCGTTCAGCATGCAATCTTCCGGCAGAATGATGTCGATGGGTTTCAAGCACCCCTCATTCATCGGGATATCGTCATCGACCAGCGTGCGGAAGACGTACAATACCGCAGCCTTGCACACCGCCGCCGGGGCATTGAAATTATTCTGACCCTGGGGGCTGGTGCCGGTGAAATCCACCGTCGCACCCCGATTGGGCTTGTCGATGGTGATCTTGACCCGAACGGTCTGACCATTATCCATGGGATAGTCGAAACTGCCATCTTTCAGGACATCAATCACGCGGCGCACGGATTCTTCGGCATTGTCCTGGACATGGCCCATATAGGCCTCAACCGTATCCAAACCGAAATGATCGACCATCTTGCCCAATTCCTGGACGCCCTTTTCATTGGCGGCCAATTGGGCGCGCAGATCGGCCAGGTTCTGATCCGGGTTGCGGGCGGGATATTTTGCGCCCAACAGGACCTTGCGGAAGTCTTCTTCCCGATAGCGGCCCTGATCGACCAGTTTGAAATTGTCGATCAACACACCTTCTTCGTCGATATGCTTTGAATCCGGCGGGGCCGATCCTGGTGTGCGGCCACCGATATCAGAATGGTGCCCCCGGCTGGCGACAAAGAACAGAATGCGGCTGCCGGCCTCATCAAAGACCGGGGTCACAACGGTAACGTCGGGCAGATGGGTCCCGCCATTATAGGGATTGTTCAGGACATAGGCGTCGCCCGGCTTGATCCCACCTTCATTATTGCGAACGACGGCGCGCACACTTTCCCCCATGGACCCCAGATGTACCGGCATATGGGGGGCATTGGCGATCAGGTTGCCCGAGGAATCGAATACGGCGCAGGAGAAATCCAGACGCTCCTTGATATTGACCGAATAGGCCGTGTTCTGCAGCGTGTAACCCATCTGTTCGGCAATCGACATGAACAGATTGTTGAAGACTTCCAGCATCACCGGGTCGCTGGTCGTGCCAATGGCAACCTGGCGGGGCAGCGCCTCCACGCGGGTCAGGATCAAGTTGCCAATCGCGGTCATCTCCGCTTCCCAGCCCGGTTCGACAACATTGGTGCCGGTCCGCTCCACAACGATTGCGGGGCCCTTGATCTTCTGGCCCGGGGCCATTTTATCGCGATCATAAGCGGGTGCCTGAACCGATTTCCCGGCCATATAGGCAGTGATGGTCTCCATAGGTTCCGGCGTGGCCTGACGGGTCGCCAGATCATCCACCGACAGGTCAAACGTCCGGCCAATTGCTTCGACCGAAAGGGCAGACGCAACCAGCCCCTTGCTGCCCATCAGGAAGCCAAACCGCGAACGATAGGCTTCCTTAAAGGCCTCAGACATTGCGTCCAGGGACCCAAAGGGGACTTCCAATGCAGTGTCGGACCCGTCATAGCGGATATGAACCTTACGCAGGATTTCCGTGCGATCCTTTGGCACATCCTGGCGGATCAGTTCCTTCTCCGCCTCTGTGGCCATGCCATCCAATTCCGTGTTCAGGCGGCTCAACAGCCCCTCGTCCAAGGGTTGCTCGACAGAGCGTTCCCGCATCGCGCGGATATCGGCCAGGCCCATGCCATAGGCCGACAGAACCCCCGCGAAGGGATGGATCAGAACCTTTGTCATGCCCAATGTATCGGCGATCAGACAGGCATGCTGCCCCCCGGCCCCACCAAAGCATTGCAGCGCATATTCAGTCACGTCATAGCCACGCTGGACGGAGATTTTCTTAATCGCATTGGCCATGTTTTCGACCGCGATTTTCAAGAATCCCTCAGCAATCTCTTCGGGGCTGCGCGCCTCACCCGTCGCGGCCTCAACCTCTTTCGCCAGGGCGGCAAATTTCTTATGCACCGCATCGGCATCCAGTGGCTCATTCTGATTGGGACCAAAGACGGGTGGGAAGAATTGCGGCTGCAATTTCCCCAGCATCACATTGCAATCAGTCACCGCCAAAGGACCACCGCGCCGATAGGCAGCCGGTCCTGGATTGGCACCTGCGCTTTCGGGTCCAACGCGGAATCGTGCGCCATCAAACTGACAGATCGATCCCCCGCCCGCTGCAACAGTATGGATCAGCATCATGGGCGCGCGCATCCGCACACCCGCGACCAGGGTCTCAAAAGCCCGCTCATATTCGCCATTGTAATGGGCGACATCGGTCGAGGTGCCCCCCATATCGAAGGTGATGACCTGATCAAAGCCTGCTTGTTCCGCTGTCTTCACCGATCCGACGATACCGCCCGCAGGGCCGGACAGGATGGCATCCTTACCCTGGAACAGCTTTGCATCGGTCAATCCGCCATTGGATTGCATGAATTGCAGGCGCACATCGCCCAATTCACCAGCAACCTGACGCACATAGCGCCCCAGAATGGGCGACAGATAGGCATCCACCACGGTGGTATCGCCGCGCCCGACAAATTTAATCAGCGGGCTGGTTTCATGGCTGGTCGAAACCTGGGTAAATCCGATGTCCCGCGCCAGATCCGCGATTTTGATTTCATGATCCGGCACGCGATAGGCATGCATCAGCACAATGGCGACAGAGCGAATGCCATCATCAAAGGCCGCCTGTAGTTTCGGGCGCAGATCGTCCAGGTCCAGCGGCGTCAGGACCGCATCCTTGGCATCAATCCGTTCCACCACTTCCTCAACCCGGTCATACAGCAATTCCGGCAGGATGATATTGCGATCAAACAGCCGCGGGCGCGCCTGATAGGCAATGCGCAATTGATCCCGGAAACCCTTTGTGACCACCAACAGCGTGCGGTCGCCCTTGCGCTCCAACAGCGCATTTGTGGCAACCGTCGTTCCCATCTTCACCGCATCGATCTTGTCGGACGGGATGGGGTCGCCCTTTTTCAGGCCTAACAGGTCACGAATGCCCTGAACCGCCGCATCAGAATAGGCTTCGGGATTTTCCGACAACAGCTTGTGGGTCAACAGCGTACCATCAGGCTTGCGCCCAACCACATCGGTGAACGTGCCGCCCCGGTCAATCCAGAATTGCCAGCCGTCCCGTTGATCCCGATTTTCCTGCGCCGTTTTGGTCATGATGCTGTTTTCCCTGTTATCCGAAGACAGCAACAATGATAATTTATCAATAAATTGTCAACGATGGTTCCAGGTTTCATTCAAATAATTATACGCAAGACCACCACCGTCGCTGTACCCAGGCAAACAGCAATGATCAGGGGCAATCGCAGAACCGCCAGAACAGTCACCATGGCTGCCAGAGTTTCTGCCACGCCGGTCGCCAGGGTCATTGGCACGACCAGGGCCGTCAGCACGGCGGCTGGCATTGCTTCCATCGCCGCCTTCACGCGACCAACCGGCGTTACATAGCGCACAAGGACATATCCACCGACCCGAAATAACAGCGTCACCGCCGCCATCCCCAACAGAGTCAGCAGATGAACAGGGTCCAGTGTCATGCTGATCCCTCCGCACGCTCATTATTGCGATATACCAGGGCGACGGCGGACATCCCCCCTAATGCGCCAATAAATATGTACCAGTGTCCCGGCAACCAGAGATGCGCCACCAGCGCACACAGCGCCGACCCAAGCACTGCGACCAGGGAGGTGCGCCCCTGCCACATGCCCCTGATCAGGCACAGGAACATGGCAACGAACATGAAATCTGCGCCAAACCGCGCCGGATTTTCAATCGCACTGCCCAACCAGGCGCCAATCGCACAGGATATGGGCCAGTTCAGATAGAACATCACCGTCAATCCGATCACATAGCCGGGCGTCAATCGGGCACTGCCGCAACGTTTGATCGCCAAGGCCCAGGTTTCATCAGAATGGATTGTGACAAACCAGGCCTTGGTCACGAAAGGCAGATGCCGGACATGCGGGCGTAGCGCCGCCCCCATCAAAAAATAGCGCGTATTGGCCAGGGCGGTGGCCAGCACAACGGCAAAGACCGGCACCGGTGTTGCCCAGACATCAATAGACACGAATTGCGCGCCCCCGGCATAGGTCGTGGCGCACATCAAAATGACTTCCAGCGGGCTGAGGCCTTTTTGCACCGCCAATGTCCCAAACAGTAAGCCAAAGGGGACAACCCCCGCCATCAGGGGCAGAATATCCAAAAATCCCCGCCGCAATTCGGGCCAGAAACCAGGCCGCTCCATAACGCGCACTCCTCATCCCATCGATGAGGAAGGGTCTATCAGGACCGACCCGGTCAATATTGTAGATTATTGCAAGAAGGCTGTGCGGTATTTGCCCGGTGTCACACCAAGCACCCCTTTGAATTGGCGGGTTAAATGTGCCTGATCGTAAAAACCGCAGGTCACAGCAACATCGGCGGGCGAGCGACCCAGCGCCAAATACGCCTTTGCCCTTTCGACCCGCCGCCCAACGATCCAGGCATGGGGCGTTACACCAATTTCGGATCGAAAACTGCGAATCAATCGATAGGGGCTGAACCCGACCAATTGGGCCAGAATGGAAAGATCCAAATCCTGATCCAGATTGTCCTGAATATACTCACAAACCCGCCGAATCGCGGAGGTCTCCCGCCCGATCTCGATGACGGGTCCCCGCAATTCACCATAGCGTTTGACCAACAGGGTCGCAGCCTCAGTCAATGCAGAATCCCGCTCCATCGATTGCGGGGCCGTCTGCAGGGCATAATGGGCCCCGGCCAAAAGCCGCCAAACCTCCCTATCCTGAAACAAGGCATTCTTGAAGTGGACCTGACCGGTCGGGCGCTCCGTCACTTGCTCACTTATTCCCGATATCAAAGAGATAGAGGGATAGAACATGCGATAGCGATATCCGTTCTCCCCAGGGCTCCCATCATGCACTTCACCAGGATTAACGACACAAACATCGCCCGCAACAGCCCGGCGGTTAACTCCGTTGAGGCGATAACACTCCACACCCTGCTCTATAACGCCCATGACATAGGTATCATGGGTATGGGGCGAATAACTGTGATTAACGAAGGTCGCGTGCAGGCATTCCAGATCGCCCCATCGCGGGTCACGCCAGAAATTGACCTGGTCCCGCTGGGACAGACCTTCCTGATTTACCGCTGCTGCTTGAGTGATCGACGCCATAATGAACCACTTTTACCATGTCTTATCGCGAGGCGGATTGTAAAAAATTGCACCTGTTTCATGCGTATAAATATAACGTTGACAATTTATCGATAAATCGTGACTGATAGAGCGCCTTCACCGATATCAGCACAATTGCGGACGGGAAGATGTTGGCGGCACTGGTTTGTCCAGCTAATGTTGAGCAACAGACTGTGCCCATTGGGGACCACCAGTCGCGGACCTGCGCCGGATGAACCGGGCAGACCGAAGACGTCAGAAAGAATAGGGAATATCATAATGAGCAAACTAAACACCGTATTGGCTGCGGCTGCATTGGCTTTCAGCCCCATCGTCTTAAGCCCTATTTCAGCGCAAGCGGCTGAAATCACCTGGGACATGGCGAACGAATATAATGACACCTCCATTCACGCAGAGGGCGATAAGGTCTTTGCAAAGACACTGGGTGAATTGACCAATGGCGCGATTGAAATCACGCATCATTTCGGTGGTTCCATCGGCTTTAAATCAAAAGACCAGTTGGATGCCGTTGCTGATGGCGCATTGCCAATCGCCGATACCTTTGTCGGGCCGCTGGGCGGCATCAATTCGATGTTCCTTCTGCCGTCCCTGCCCTTCCTGACAAAGACACCTGCTGATTCGCGCAAACTGTATCTTGCGGCAAAGGATGCCTATGATGAAGTTTTCGCAGAAAATAATCAGAAATTGCTGTGGTCCTCTCCCTGGCCTCCCTCAGGTATCTGGGCGAAAAAGCCAGTCGACAGCCTGGAAGCTTTGGCAAACCTGAAAATCCGCACCTATGATGCCAACGGCACGATCACCTTCCAGGAAGCCGGTGCTTCACCGATCCAGCTCAGCTGGGCTGATGTTGTGCCCCAACTTTCTACCGGTGGCATTGATGCGGTTTTGACCTCTGCAGAAGGCGGCACGAACGCCAAATTCTGGGAACAGTTGAGCCATTTCACCGAAGTGAACTACGCCATGCCGTTGAACATGATCCACATCAACCTGGATGTCTGGAATGACCTGTCCGATGAACACAAGGAAGCGGTCCTGACCGCAGCCAAGGCAGCGGAAGATCATGTCTGGGCCGCCGTTGAAAAGCGCGTTGAAGAAAACTATGCCGAAATGAAGGCCAATGGTTTGACCGTGGTCAACGGTGTGGATACGGGTTATCTGGATGCCCTGAACAAGGCGGGACAGAAAGCCCAGGCTGAATGGCTTGAAAAAACCGGCGCAAAGGGTCAGGCAATCCTCGACGCCTATTCCAACTAAGCGTAAGATAGATAAAGTAAATTCAAGATCAGGGGGGCGGCTTGATGATCGCAATGATCAATCGTGTGGTGTCGGCAATCAACCGTGTTGCCGGGGCCACGGCCGCCCTTCTGCTGTTTTATGTCCTTGTTCACATCATTTATGAAATCATCCTGCGCACGGTGTTTGCGACATCCACCTTTGTTCTGGATGAATTTGTCGGATATGCCGTTGCGGCAATGACGTTCCTTTCCCTTGGCTATGCGCTGGAAACCGGGGCCTTGATCCGGGTTGATCTTGCAATAACCCGGATCAAGGGACGTGCGCGTCGCTGGGTTGAATTGTTCTGTATCTCCAGCAGTTTTGCGATGGCCGGTTTCTGCGCCTGGTGGGTCGGGCGTGACGCCCTGCGCAACTGGACAAGGGGATCTGTATCAGAAAGCATTGCTGAAGTTCCCTTGTGGATACCCGTTGGTGCGGTCTGGCTGGGTTTGATCTTTCTTATGCTCCAACTATTCGCGTATTTCCTGCGCGTTGCGGCGGGCGGCAACCCGATTGACAACGAAGGAACCGAATAATGGATGCGATAATTGCAGGGTTTACTGTTCTGGTTCTGATTCTGCTGTTCCTGGGCAGCGGCGTTTGGGTGTTCATCGGGCTGCTATTGGTATCGACCAGTGGTTTGTTCCTGGTTCTAGATTTCCCAGCCCATCGCATCGGCGCGATCCTGGGGAAGATCCTGTTCCGCAGCGCCAGTTCCTGGGAATTGGCGGCAATCCCCCTGTTTATCTGGATGGGGGAGATGATACTGCGCACCGATATATCGGCCAAACTGTTCCGGGGCCTGGCCCCCCTGGTGCGCCATATTCCAGGCGGCCTGATCCACACAAATGTTGTCGGATCGACCTTGTTCGCCGCTGTTTCTGGATCATCGGCCGCAACCACCGCGACGGTGGGCAAAATTACATCCGTGGAATTGAAACGCCGCGGCTATGACGAAAAACTGTCCATCGGATCATTGGCGGGCGCGGGCAGTCTGGGGCTTTTGATCCCCCCCTCCATCGTCATGATCATCTATGGCGTTCTGGCAGAAGTTTCCATTTCCCAATTGTTTGCCGCAGGTGTTTTGCCAGGGCTTCTGGTTGCCTTCCTGTATTCCGCCTATATCGCCATTAGATGCAAGATCAATCCGGCCCTGGCACCTGAGAATACCGATGATACGATCACATTATTTCAATCCTTTAAGGATCTTAGCCCGGTTCTGGGTCTGATCATTGTCGTTTTAGGGGCAATCTATTCCGGTCTGGCAACCCCATCCGAAGCCGCCGCCGTTGGTGTTTTGGGAACCCTGGTTCTGGTCATCGGTACAGGCCAGATGTCCTGGAAAATGATGACAGAAAGCTTGATGGGGGCGGTGCGATCGTCTGCCATGGTGTGTTCAATCCTGATTGCAGCAGCCTTTCTGTCCACGGCAATGGGGTATATGCATGTGCCCCAGGATGTGGCGACGGCCATTGCCGCCCTGGATATCGGACCCTATGGATTGATCATGATCCTGGCGGTGTTTTACATCGTCCTGGGCCTGTTCCTGGATGGCATATCGATTGTGGTGATGAGCCTTCCCATCACCCTGGCCCCCATTCTGGCGATGGGGTTTGACCCGATCTGGTTTGGTGTCTTTCTGGTGCTGATGGTGGAGCTGGGTCAGATGACGCCGCCGGTTGGCTTTAATCTGTTCGTCTTGCAGGGCTTGACCGGAATACCGGTAAATCGGGTCGCGATTGCGGCATTGCCCTTCTTCATCCTGATGGGCGCTGCTGTTGCGATCATCACCATCTGGCCGGAAATCGCCCTTTGGCTGCCGCGAATTCTGTTTAATTAACGGGTCGGCGCAACAGTTTTATATCTTGTATTTGACTACACATTCGGAATACCCATATGAGGCGGGGAATGTGCAGCAATGTCGGGGAGACAGCTGTACCAGATGGGGAAAGGCCCCATCCTTAATCAATACACGAGGTCTTGATCTTTTATGGACATAGTATTTCTGGTCGCCGGTCTCGCCATACTTTTCGTTGGGGGCGAATTGACGGTGCGCGGCGCGGTAGGGCTGGCTCGGTTTCTGGGCGTTTCTCCCGCAGTGATTGGCTTGACGGTGGTGGGGTTTGGGACATCTGCACCGGAACTGGTGGTTACCGTGCAGGCAGCCCTTGCGGGTAAAAGTGGCCTGGCAATCGGGAATGTCGTTGGCTCCAATATATCAAACCTGTTGCTGATACTGGGCGTTGGCGCTGTCATGTGGCCGCTGACCTGCGGGCTTGCTGCGGCCAGGCGGGATGCCGGCATGATGGTTTTTTCCGCCGTCATCCTGGTTGGGCTGGGGATGTATGGCCTGATCGAATGGTGGCACGGCATCATAATGATTGCCTTGCTGCTGATTTATCTGGGCATAACATATTTTAACGACAAGAAAGATCAGGCCTCGCGAAAACTGCACGAGCGGGAAGTCGAGGAACTGGAAGAGCTGGAAAGCGCCCCGACATCGGTGCCGCTGATCTTCTTGTTCACGATTCTGGGTCTGGTCGGATTGGTCGTTGGGGCCGATTTGATGGTTAAAGGTGCCATTGGCATTGCTGAAAGTTTCGGCGTGCCTGAAACCGTTATTGGCCTGACCATTGTTGCGCTGGGCACATCATTGCCAGAATTGGCGGCAACCGCCGTTGCGGCCTATCGCAAACATACCGATGTGGCGATTGCCAATGTTCTGGGCTCTTGCGTCTTTAACGTTCTATCCATCTTGGGGATCACCGCTTTGGTCTCTCCCCTTGTCGTGGAACCGGATATCCGGAACATCGACTTGTGGGTGATGCTGGCTGCGACGGTTTTCGTCACGGTTCTGTTGTTGAAGAACTGCAAGATCGGACGGGCTGCTGGGATCGTGTTGATCCTGGCCTATGTCGCCTATATCGCCAGCCTTGCGCCAAGACTGGTGTAAATCAGCAAGACCGTCATAGGATGGCAATCAAATCGTGATTGGGTGACGGGCTGTGATACCCATTTATGAGTTGAGCCCCCTATGAGCGCAGTGAAAAACGTCCTGTTTGTGACCTTCGACCAATGGCGATGGGATTGTCTGTCGGCGATGGATCACCCGGTTTTGCGCACGCCGAAATTGGATGCCTTCTGTCAGGACGCAACCCATTTCGCGAACCATTGGTCGGTGACCTGCCCCTGTGGACCGGGGCGCAGCGCCCTGTTGACCGGAACCTATCAGCACAAAAACCGTGCCTTGCGCAACGGAACACCGCTGGACCGGCGCTTCACCAATGTCGCGCTGGAAGCCCGCAAGCTGAATTTCGATCCTGTGCTGTTTGGCTATACCGACATATCCCCCGACCCGCGTGGGGCGGATCATCGTGACCCCGTGTTTAATTCTTACGAGGGTGTCCTGCCGGGCATGACCCGACTGTGCCGATTGGATGAAGACTTCGGCCCGTGGTTTGCGGATCTGAAGAAAAAGGGATACACCCTGCCGCAACGGCCATGGGACATATTCCGACCGTCCAATGGATATGACGGTAAACCCGCCAGCTTTGCCCCAGCCCGGTTCAAAGCGGAAGACAGCAACACGGCCTTTCTGACGAATGCGGTTCTGGACTATCTGGATGCGCGCCAGGGAAAACCCTTCTTCGCTCATGTAACCTATATCAGCCCCCATCCTCCCTTCATTGCGCCCGCCCCTTACAATGCGCGGTATGATGCCGATGCTGTACCCCTGCCCAACCGTGCCGATAGCCCAGAAAAAGAGGGGGACGTTCATCCATGGTTGAAGCATCACCTGGCGACCTATGACACGAATTCCGCCCTGGTGGAGAAAATGGTGGTGGGTCAGAAAACCGCCGCAACCGCCCTGTCAGACGCGGAAATACGTCAATTGCGCGCGACCTATTACGGCATGATCAACGAGGTGGAGGATAATTTCACCCGCATCCTGGATCGCCTGAAGGAAAGTGGCGAATATGACCAGACCCTGATCGTCCTGACATCGGATCATGGGGAGCAATCGGGCGATCATTGGCTGTTTTCAAAGACCGGCTTTTTTGACGAAAGTTATCGCGTGCCGCTGATCATCCGGGATCCAAGACCGGAAGCACAGGCCGGGCGCGGGCGCAAGGTTCAGGCCATCACAGAATCTGTTGATGTGACACCAACCATTCTACACGCCCTGGGGGCACCGATCCCGCGTCAGGTTGACGGCAAACCCCTGTCCCCGTGGCTGGCTGGACAGACACCAGATAGCTGGCGGACAGAAGCCCATATCGAATTTGATTTTGGCGATCCTGTCGCGCGAACAGCGGAAAAGGCCCTGGGCCTTAGAACAGATGAATGCAGCCTGACCGTGATCCGATCGGATCGATACAAATATGTTCATTTCGCCGCCTTACCGCCCTTGTTCTATGATCTTCAGGAAGACCCGGATCAATTGGTCAATCGTGCGAATGATCCTGCCTGTCAGGCGGCAATGCTGGACATGGCCCAGCGCCTTATCACCTGGCGCATGCAAACAGAAGATCGTGACCTGTCCTATTTCCACATCGAAAATGGTGCCTATGAATTGCCAGATGATCGCTTTGCTGATCTTCTGTAGCCAGTCCTCACAATAAGGTTTCCAAATGACATCCACCCCCACAGCCCCCCGCACGGATATCCCCCGGATGATCGGTCATCGCGGGGCCGCAGCCCATGCCCCGGAAAATACAATTCCGGGACTAAAGAAGGCCAAAGAGCTGGGCGCACGCTGGGTGGAATTCGACTGTATGCTGTCCATGGACGATGTTGTCGTGCTGCATCATGACGATACGCTGGACCGAACCACAAACGGCACCGGACTGGTGTCGGAAAAATCCTTCGTCGAATTGCGTCGGCTGGATGCAGGGTCATGGTTTGCGCCAGAATTCACAGGAACCGCTATTCCCAGTTTTGATCAGACCATCGCAGCGCTGACATCGCTGGGCCTGGGGGCGAATGTGGAAATCAAGCCCGTCACTGGTTATGAGCGCCGCACCGGACAGGTCGTTGCAACCCAAACAGCCCAATTGTGGCCAGCCAGCCTGCCGCCTGCGGTGCTTTCTTCCTTCTCTCTTGAGGCGCTGGAGGAAGCGATGAAGGCTGCCCCACAAGTAGACCGGGCCATCCTGTGGTGGGACATTCCCGAAGACTGGCATGATCATCACATGCGCCTGGGGGCGTCTGCCGCTCATGTCAGCGCCAAGAAATTGAGTGACCGCCAGGCCGCAGCATTTCGCGATGCGGGCGTGCCATTCCGCGTCTATACCGTCAATGATCCAGCCGACGCGGAGCGACTGTTCACCCTGGGATGCGAGGCGATCTTTACGGATTACCCAGATCGGTTTGCCTGATCCGGGGCGTGATGTGTTCCCGGCGCACACAAATCCAAGGAACCATCAGCGCTTTTGCATTGCGGTAAATGCCTGTAAACAGATGCAATGAGCGATAGAATCCATCCCCCCACAGGCATCGTACCGGGCCTTTCTGATGAGCGTCTGGCGACCATCCTGTTATTTGTCGTCCCTGTCTTCTTTGCCACCAATATCCTGGTGGCAAAGGCAACGGCAGATATCATCCCCCCGGTGCATCTGGCTTTCATGAGATGGGTCGCGACATTCCTGCTGCTGCTGCCCCTGGTTGGGGGGCGGTTATGGGTACGGCGGGGTGCCATAGCACGGGAATGGAAAGACCTGCTGCTACTGGGTGGGCTTGGCATGGGGATATGCGGGGCCTTTGTTTACATTGCTGCAGATACCACATCGGCGGTTAATATCGGCCTGATCTATTCCGCCTCTCCCGTTCTGATCACACTGCTATCGGCCCTGATTTATCAGGAACAGGTGCGCCCCCTGGGCATTGTGGGCATGGTTCTGAGCCTGACCGGCGTCATGATTATTATCACCCGCGCGGATATAGGCGTCCTCCTGTCCCTGTCGTTTACAGAAGGGGATATCTGGATTCTGGCCTCCATGATCAGTTGGGCGCTGTATTCAGTTCTGCTGCGCCACCGCCCCAGTGAAATGGGTCTGACAACACGCCTTGGTGCCATAGTCCTGGCTGGGATCATTGTCCTGGCACCCTTCACGGTCTGGGAAACAATGCAGGGGCAATCTCAGGACTGGGGTTGGGAAGTCTTTGGATGGGTTGCCATACTGGCGGTCTTCGCTTCTTTTGGGGCCTATCAACTGCATGGATTTGTTCAGCGGACATTGGGGGCCAGCCGCACAAGTCTGTTTTTGTATATGATGCCGCTATACAGCGCGGGTCTTGCATGGCTGTTGCTAGGGGAAGTGCCGCAGATCTATCATTGGATTGGTGCCGCCTTCGTATTGCCCGGCCTGATGCTGGCCAATAGCGGACGCGCGAAACCGGCTAAGGTGTGATGTGGAAAGGGATGAATAATGACCGATCTGTTCCCTGGCTTTCGTGAAGAACGGATAACCGTTTCACACAGTCTTGCGGATAACGTGACCTTGAAATGCCGCATAGGGGGCAATGGCCCCCCCTTGCTGTTGCTCCATGGCTATCCCCAGACCGGCGCGATGTGGCACAAGGTTGCCGGTCCCCTGGCGCGCAATTTCACTGTTATCTGTCCCGATCTGCGCGGTTACGGGGCATCTGACACGCCAGAAACAGATGCCGATCACCTGCCCTATTCCAAACGGGCCGTGGCTGCCGATATGGTGGCCCTGATGGCACAACTGGGTCATGACCAGTTTCAGGTCGCAGGGCATGATCGCGGGGGGCGCGTGACGCACCGGCTATGCCTGGACCATCCTGATGCTGTGATCCGTGCGGCGGTGCTGGACATTATCCCGACACGCACCCTGTTTAAGACCGCGACCCAGGCCGTCGCCCAGGCCTATTATCACTGGTATTTTCTGGCCCAGCCCGCGCCCTATCCGGAAACATTGATCGGTGCGGATCCGGTCTATTATTTCCGCCACAAGGCAGGCGGATTGAGCCAAAGCGGCCTGAGTTTTTTCGATCCCACCGCCCAGGCGGAATACGAAGCCGCCTTTTCCAACCCCGCCGTCATTCATGCCAGTTGCGAGGATTACCGCGCCGCTGCCGGAATTGACCTGATCCATGACGAGGCGGACCTGGACCAGAAGATCACCTGCCCCCTGCTGGTCCTGTGGGGTGCGAAAGCCCCGATGCACAAGCATTATGATGTCCTGGAAACCTGGCGGGACCGTGCCGTCGCGCCCGAAGGTCATGCCATCGAATCCGGCCATTTCCTGGCAGAAGAAAACCCGACCGACACCCTAGCAGCGTTTAAAAAGTTCTTTAAGTGCTAAACAGTCAGCAGTGCCTCATGGCCGCGGACCTTGATCATGACTTGGGAGTCAGGCGCTTCGGACGGTGTGCTGCGCAGCCAACTGGTCCATCCCAGTCGTAAATCCCCGCCCAGGCGGCTGGCTGGCACTGCATCCTGTCTGGCGATCAGGCGGGCGGAAAAATTGTATTCCGGCGAAACATAGAACATGACCATGGACAATAGCGGTCGATGACAGGCCCCGCCGGGAAGGAAGCTTTCAAAAGTTTCACGGTCCAGCGGCCCGATCTGCAATTCCAACCCGGATTGCTGATCCCAATAGCGACTGCCCAGAAATGCGGCTGTCCCCAGCGCATTGTTGCGCCCAGACAGGCCGCCCAGACGACCGCCAATAACGGTTTCCTGACCGGGTTCCAGGCGCACCCAATCGCCAACGAACTGTTTCACCTTAACCGGCAGGCCATAATAATCGGCCACCATGCTTTGCAGGCCCAGCGCCGTGCGCGGCCGGTGCACCAATAATCCGGCATAGCGCAACAAGGATCGATCGCTGACCGACATCCGCTCGTCCATCCCATCGGTGCCAAGGCCGATAAAGCTGCGCAGGAATTTGGCGATCAGGGTCCGATGGGGTGGGCGCGTATCCAGACCGATCCGATGCGCCTTGCGCACCCGCACCATCAGGGAGGCCAGACGATGGTTGAAGATATCCAGAAACGCCCGCCAGGCCAAATCTTTCTTGGACACGCGCTGGATCAACCGTTCTGTCAGTGGACGCGGCAAGGGTCCCATTGCCCCGGCCAGCCCCATGAACCGGATCATCATTTCATCGGGCTTGTCCAGCGATTGCGGATGGTAGGATTTAATTGAACTGGGGGGGAATGCCAGGGAGGGATCGGCGTTGAAATGCACCGCTTCCCTGCGGGGGTCCGATCCTTCCCCCACGGGAACGAAGTCGCTGTCGGGATCAATCCCGACACCGCGCATCAATTCTGTCGTCCGCACCGCCTGATAGAAATCGAAGCGATAGGGATGGTCGCGCAATTCCTCAATCAGAGGAGGAACTGATCGCCGGCTCTTGCTGGCCATTCTTTCCAGACCCCTTCCCGTTGAACAGAGTGTACGGACAATTTAGAGAATGAATTGACCGAGGCATAAAGCCCCAGAAACCTGTCCAGAACAGAGGCCAGCAGGATCGCGCTGGACCCGACATAGGCGCGCTCATCAACCGTCAGAATAACCTCAACCCCCCGCGCAAAGCCGCGCCAGGCATCCGGACCCATGCGGGCGACGGCGCGGCGGCATTGCATTTCTACAATGCCATTGATCTGTTGTTCCGTGCCCGCCGTTCTGTCATTGGCATACAGGCGCAATATTTCCTGTAACGCCGTCAGGGATCCTTCAAACTGGCTGAGGGATAGATAGTTCAGGGACAGATGCGACACCAGACGCCACAGCGTCTCCCCCCCGATGGGCGGTTCAATCTGGGGCGTTGGTTTATATAAGGCCGTGATACCAGAGACCGGAGCCCCCATTTCCGTCTGCAATATAGCACCGGGGCGCAATTGCTCCGCCAGTCCCCGATTGGTGCACCAGGTATGGGCAAACAGCGTCGTCGTCGCGGGCATGGTCGGGCGATAGTCCAGATCAACAAAGCTTAGATAGATATCGGTGCCGGGCATATCAGACTGGCCGGTCATATCCCGTCTGGCATACCAGAAAGCACGCGAATTGCGGCTGTGCGCCGCATGATTAAAGGAAAAGAACGGTTCCACCCGGAACGCATCTGCCTGTTCCTGATTGCTGGCGGTGACAGAGCGGATCGAATGGATTTCCGTCGTCAATTCACGCCGTCGATCCCCAACCAGTCGATACTCAGACTCGCGCCCATCAATGCGTATCGGCTCTGACGTCTTGCTGAACAGGTTGACGATGGGGGTCGTGAACAACTGAAAATTTCCGGGCTCTACCGTCACGCTGCGCGGCGGTGGCACATCCAACAGTATAAGGATATCCAAGACCCGATCCGCCTGCGCCGACGCCAGACCATCAATATCGAAATACAGGAATTTTTCTGAGAAGGTGAAATATTCCCGCAGCAGGTGATAGGCCGGTTGGCCGTGACCGGGGACATCAATGACGGCCTCGTCCCGTTCAAACCCCACCGGGCGGATCGCCGCAGGGCCCAGCATGACAGGCTTCTTCGTCTCCCCATCGGCAATCAGTGCGACCCCTTTGGCATTCACGAACAGCAATTCATACAAACTGTCGGCCAATACCCGGTCGGCATGGATATGGAACCGCAAGCTATCCATTTCCAAGTCACGCAGCGGGTCCGCCTCTGCCGTGATACGCAATCGCAGCACGGCATTCACATCCGTCTGCGCATCCAGAAAATCATAACGATCTGTTGATTCTATCCCTGCCTGAGTGACAGAAATGGGCCACAGATCGACCGGATACACCGATCTGAAACGGCAGCTCATCCCATTTGGGGCGGTCGCATACAGATCACTGCCCTTGGGCACATGATAGCCGCTGGTCATCTTGCCCCGCGCGCTATCGACATTGAAACGCGCGATGGTCATGGAAGGGATCGGATCAACAAATTGCGGATACAGAATGCCCAACAAGGCCTGAGGGATCTGTGGAAATTCGGCATCGATATTCTGCTGAATGCGTCCGGTCAGAAACGCGAAACTCTCAATCAAGCGCTCAACATGGGGGTCAGCGGATTCAGAGCCACCAAATTCCAATCGACCGGCAATCTTGGGATAGGTCTCAGCAAAGGCATTGCCCATGCGGCGCAGATATCCCAATTCCCGCTGATAATGCCCTAACAGGGCATCGCGTGTGGACTTACCAGCCATCAATACCCACTCCCGTCATGCCCACCGCCATCGATCTTCAAGGGGAAGGAAATCGGTTCGATCACATCGGCGAATTTCACCCCCCCTTCGATGCGCAGGCTCAGTTGGCCGGTTTCCTTTTGAATGGATTCAACAACAACATTCACACGGGTCATCCTGGGTTCATAGGCGGCAATGGTGCGGGCCACATGACGCGCAACCTTATCGCGATCCCGTGGATTTGCGGTAAACAGATGGGCCAGATCGATCAGGCCATAATCCGGTACGCCCCGATTATCATAATCTATTTCGGATTCGCTCCATCCACAGCGCGTGTTCAACAGGGTGTGGATTTCACCGCGCACCGAGTCAACAAGCCCATCCAGGTCAAGATACCGCCGGGGCACTGGTTCATTCGGAACACCCGGATCGTCGTCTGTCAGACGATCAAACAGCGGGGCCAAAGCCCCCTTTTTCGTGCGGAGGGATCGCATGCTCTCCCCCTTTCCAGACGTCAGGCTACGATAAGGTCGTGCGCTTTAATGCGCTTCATCGACACCCCCGGATCAAGGCCCGGAATGTATATTTGAAGGAAGCTTTGCGCAGCGGCTGAATTTCTGGATGTGTTGGATGAGGCACCGCCTACTGCACCAAAAGACATCAGACCCGAAGGCAAGGATGCGCCCATGGAACCAGACTGCTTGATCGAAGTGGCGCCCAGGCCAACAGGTTCAATTTCACCGATGAAACCCCAGACCGGCACCTGCAATTTCACGGCAACGGCATAGCGATCCCCGACCTTCGATCCGGAATAGGCCGATATGCCCCTGAAGACATCGCGGCGCGACCGACCACCACCTGACGCCGATGCCAGCTTGTCGCGCGCATCATAGCCTGGGTCAGACTTCAACGGCTTATACGGAGACCACAGTACCGGCACGCCATACTGTGCGCCGTGATGGAAATTCGCGTGTTTGGACAGGGTGAAAACAGTGGTGTTCGCCTTCAACAGGATACGCCGCGCCTTCTTTCCCTTGAAGGTTCTGCGCACATTCGCTGGAACGTTTGTCCATTCGACATTTTCATTTAAGGCAGCGCCCATTACCCAGTCCCATCTGTGCCTGATCGCCTAGAGTATCATGCGCTCACACATGATACTCTTACCCCCTTGCCGTTACAGCAAATACGTCGTCGCAAACAAGGTCGCTTGCGAAGGCTCTCCTGGGCGTTACGCATCCGCACCCTTGTTAATGGTCACATCCCATTCAGACGCGATGGACCCTGGTTCCTTCATGTCTTGGGACTGGACCTTCACTTCCCATTTGATCTTGGTGTAGTTCAGGCTGACCGTTTCCACCGGCGTATCATCGCCGCCACCCCCGATAGAGACATTGGAAACCATCGTGTTTTCCAGCGTATAGATCATCTGGGGCACATGCGCCTTTTCACCAGAGGCGCGCAGCACCGTGAACGTCACCTGACCCAGATTTGCACCGATACAGCATTTATAATTCAGCAGCGGCGACGCCTTGTCGGCGTATTTCGTGATCGTGAAATCGCTGTGTTCCACACGGCCGCGCGCGCGCCCAACATTGGACACGTCGGTATGCAGGTGATTGTGCACCGAATGACTGAAGGCCAGGCACATGATTTGCTTTTCAAAGCCCTCAAGGGTCGCTTCACCTTCGACCCCGTCGATTTTAATGACCAATACGTCCATTGCGCCTTTTCCTTATCTCATCGTGTCGATGCGGTGGCATCCGCCGCCGCGTGTCCCGGGCCAAACAGCCCGATCATTCCATTAAGCGGCAGGCGGCGGCAGTTCCGCGACCAGACGAACCGACGCGGTCAGTTCTTCCAACTGGAAATGCGGCTTCAAGAATACCGTCGCATTGTAAGCCCCCGGCTTGCCAGGAATTTCGCGAACATCAACCCGCGCTTCCCGCAAGGGGAACCGCGCCTTGGTATTCTGGGGCGCATCATCGGTCAGCAGAACGTAGTTCGCGATCCAGGTGTTCAGATATTCTTCAACATTGGCCGCGGTCAGGAAGCTGCCGACCTTATCACGCATGATCGCCTTCATGTAATGGGCGAAGCGCGATGCCGCCATAATATAGGGCAGGCGCGCCGACAGGGCCGCATTGGCATTGGCGGAGTCCAGATTGTATTTCTTGGGTTTCTGAACCGTCTGACCGCCAAAGAACGCGGCATAGTCCGTGCCCTTGCAATGACACAGCGCGATAAAGCCCAGATCCGACAATTCCTTTTCACGGCGATCGGTGATGGCGATTTCCGTCGGGCATTTCAGCGCGATATCGCCTTCATCGGTTTTAAACGTATGGGTCGGCAGGCCCTTGACCACGCCACCGCCTTCAACACCGCGGATTGCCGCGGTCCAGCCATACATCGAGAAGGCATTGGTGATACGCTGAGCCATCGCCCAGGCAGCACTGCCCCACAGATATTTGGAATGATCGCGACCATCGACATCTTCTGCGAAATCAATGCCTTCAACCGGCACCGTATTGGGCCCATAGGGCAGACGCATCAGCGTATGCGGCAGCGTCAGCACCATATAGCGGCTGTCATCGCTGTCGCGGAAGCTGCGCCATTTGACCATTTCCGCGCTTTCAAAAATCTTCGACAGATCGCGCGGGGTCCCCAGATCAATAAAGCTGTCCATATCAAACATGCGCGGAGAGGCCGATGCGATCATCGGCGCATGCGCCGCCGCCGCCACTTCCGCCAGCTTTTCCATCAGCGCAAACTGCTGGGGGTGACGACCGAATTCAAAATCCGCCATCAGGCAGCTATAGGGATGGCCGCCAAACGTGCCGTATTCTTCTTCATAGATCATTTTGAACAAGGCGGACTGGTCAAATTCAACCGCCTTTTCCAAATCGGCCAGCAAGTCCTTGGACGAGGTGTTCAGCACACGCAGCTTAAGCTGGGTGCCGGTTTCTGTTCCCATGACCAGAAAATGCAGCCCGCGCCAACTAGCTTCCAGCTTTTGGAAGTCGGGCTGATGCATGACTTCGTTCAACTGTTCGGTGATCAGCGCGTCGATTTCCGCGATCTTCTGATTGATCGATGCGACCGTGTCGCTGGATACATCCGTGCCCGACTCAACAACAGAATCTATGAACTCCCCGATCAGGTCTTGGGCATATGCCTTTTGCCCTTCGTCCCGCGCCAGCTTGCCCTCGATCATAATCTGTTCGAGTGCGTTGAGTTCCTCGGTCTTGTCCGCCATCCTAATTCCCCTTTATCGGGTCCCCTTTTCGGGTCCGGATATATCCATGCCGCCGTGTCGTGGCGTTAAATCCAGCCTGTGAGCTTACTTGCCCTTTGAATCTTCCAGAAGCTTCTTAACTTCCTTCTGCTTGTCCGCGTCGCCGACCATTTCACGCAACAGCGCTTCTAGGTCGTCGTTACCATCCAGCTTGGTCAGCAGGTCGCTTAACCGCTGGCGGGCCTCATACAGCTTGCGCAGTGGCTCGATCTGTTTGACGACCTGTACGGGTTCAAAATCTTCCAGCGAGCGAAAGTTCAGTTCAACATTCATCTTGCCGCCTTCTTTGCTGTCTTCCTCGGCCATCTTATTGTCGACCTGGAAGGCAAGGCGCGGCTTAATGCTGGCCAGAATATCGTTGAAGTTGTCGCGGTCAATTTCGACGAATTTGCGCTCTTTCATCTTTGGCAAAGGCTCTGACGGCTTACCCGACAGATCAGAGATAATGCCCATGACGAAAGGCAATTCCTTCATCTGGATCGCATTGCCGATTTCCACATCATAGGTGATCTGAACGCGCGGCGGGCGGACCCGACTGATCTTGTGCTGAATACTATCGGACATCGATGTCCCCCTTCATCGGACCGCCCGGCCATCACCCCAATCCGGGTGACCAACCAAGCACTCTGCTAACGACTTCAGCTTTTAAAAGCTGCCAGATTAAACTTTTGCGGCGTACACCGCCGGATGCCCCAATTTCGAATCGGCTTCCGCGTGATGATTCGCAAGACAAGTTAAATGAAAGTCACTTACTATTGCAAGAGTTTCTATGCTCTATCTTTTTTTCAAATTATGTTACTTAAATAGCCTTATGAGCACCTAAATCGATTACTGATACAACACCCGCTATTTCCTTAATTTTTAATTAATATATAACCAATTGATAAATAACAATAAAATCATATTGTGGTGAAATGCAATAAATCCGTCTACACTGAATAATACAGAAAAACGGTCCGGGAGGCATTCCCCTATGAGTGATGAAATTATTGAATTAATTGGGACAGACAGCCCCAACGGTCACATCCGCATACGAATTGATTTAGAATTGCCTCATGATCAGGCGATGCAGATACTTCAAACTGTTCATGATTATAAGGATCAGAAGCAAAAAGAAGAAGCTGCCAGGATGCGCCGCGACGAAGCGGAGCGCCGCAAGGCAGAGGCGGAAGCCCGCAAGGCCGCCAAGACGGAAGCCGCGAAAGCAAAGAAGTCCGGCACGGCAAAGGGCAGTAGCGATACGACCGCCCAGGCAGATTAAACGAAGCCCTTCCAAGGTGAGCCCCAAGTAAAGCCCCTAACCGAGTCCCGAGAGAAGAGAGACCCATGGCAGAGAAAATTCTGGAATTCAGCGGCAGCGCGACCCTCCCCACCTCTTTGAAGGTCAATATCCAAATGGAAATGCCCTACGAATTGGCGGTCAAGATCCTGGATCTGATTCAAAAGAATATGCCTGAAGAACCAACGTCTGCAGAGGACGCCGAGACAGCCTAACGCCCCGGCACTCAGTCAGCCGCCTGGACCTGCGCAATCGCGGCGGCCGTCAAACGGCTCAACGATTGTTTTTGGTTGCCCTGATCATCAAAATTCTTCGGGTCCAGCCAGGTTTGAAACGCCCTCTTTAGTGCGGGCCATTCACGGTCCAGCAAGGAGAACCAGGCCGTGTCCCGGTTATGTCCTTTAACGACAGACATTTGGCGGAACGTTCCTTCATAACTGAATCCCAGGCGTAGCGCAGCGGCCTTGGATGCTTCGTTCAAATCATTGCATTTCCATTCATAGCGCCGGTATCCCAAATCATCGAATACATGGGACATCATCAAAAACATCGCTTCTGTAGACAGCACCGTCCGCTGCATAAGGGGCGAATAATTGATATGCCCGACTTCTATGGAAGACACTTTCGGATCGATGCGCAGGTAGCTGGCAAGGCCGACCGCCTTGTCTGTTGCCTGATCAATCACTGCATAAAATAAAGGGTCCGTGCCCAGGCATGACTTGACCATCCAGGCGCGATAGTCTGCCAGCGACGCGAAGGGACCATAAGGCAAATAGGTCCAGTAACGCGCGTCTTTCGCCTGAGAATTGGCCGCGTGGAGATCGGCGGCGTGACGGTCCGGGTCAACCCGCTCCAACCGCCCTGTCCGTCCGGTCATGACTGAAATGGTGGGGGGCTGAGGCGGTGTAAAATTAGGAACCGCGGGCCCGATCAATTGGCCCAATTCATTCACAACCGGTTTCATTCTGTACCCTTTCAACAAAGACTGTGTGTGTGTCGAAAGCGATACAGCGCGTTCATGCCGGGTAAAAGAGCCACTAAGAATTATTGGAGAGTGCCATCCCTGTCGGAATGCCTGTCAAAGAGATGATGACACAATGCCGGTGACTAGCCTGGAATTACCCTAGTCCACGATAAACAGGACTGCGCCTTGATCCCCGGTGGAGGATCGATGGGGCTCTGCCTGATCGGCGACTTGATAGCTGGTGCCAGGCGTCAGGACAAATCTGCGACCATCGTCCAGTTCTGTGTGCAATTCGCCTTCCAGGCACAAAAGGATGTGGCCCTTCTGGCACCAATGGTCGGCCAAATAATTGGGGCTGTAGGTGACCATCCGAACGCGGATATCCCCAAAATTCTGGGTCCGCCAGATGGCATATCCCGTCTCGCCCTGATGTCGTGTTTCTGAAATATCAGCCCAGTCGGTGATGCCAAAGGGGATGTTTGAAAGCTTCATTCAGCGCCCTGTCCAGTCTTGTGGGGTCAGCCCTGGGGCGCGAAAACGATGCAATCCATTTTCTTTGCCTTCAGCATTTTGCAGGCGGCAAAGGCGCTGCGCTTATCAAAACCCGCCACGCGGGAGCGATGAAACTTTCCAGACGTATCAACAACGACAACCGACCCCTCGCCCAGATCACCAAGCCGTGAGACGGCCTGTTGCGCGACAGTTCGGGCAGCATCCGACCGACTGAAAGCACCGACCTGAATGGTCCAGCGCGTGGTTTGCAATTCGGTCAGGTCCACATCCGATGCGGCATCCCCTTGAGGCACCTGATCTTCGGCGATCTGAACCTTTTGATTGGTGGGCATGTTTACCGCAACCATGTCATTGCGGGGCAGCGATTCATCCAGAATCTGCCGGAAACCGGCATCCAGTAATTTTTTCATATGCAGATCGCGCGACGCACCGGACTTGCCGCCAAAAACAACGCCAATCAAGCGATGGCCATTGCGCTCGACAGATGCGACCAGATTGAAACCGCTGGCCCGAATATAGCCGGTTTTAATCCCGTCCGTCCCTTCATAGGAGGACAGCAAGGTGTTGTGGTTTTTAAAGGTCCGACCGGCATGTTTGAAATGGGTCGTCGCGAAATACGCGTAATAGTCTGGAAAATCCTGTCGGATGCGCAGGCCCAGCATGGCCATATCGCGCGCTGTGGAAAGCTGGCGTCGATTGGGCAGGCCACTGGCATTTTTAAAGGTAGTGCGGCTCATCCCCAATTGGCGGGCGCGTTCCGTCATCTGGATCGCAAAATTGATTTCTGTGCCCCCCAGGGCTTCCGCCACAACAACCGCAACGTCATTGGCGGATTTTGTGACCAGCGCCAACATCGCGTCTTCCAAGGTGATGGTCTGTCCTGGCTTAAGGCCTAGTTTCGACGGTGCCATGCCGGATGCGCGCTTGGAAACCGGCAACCGGCTTTTCAGCGACAGCTTCCCCTGTTTCAGGGCATCAAAAGCCATGTAAAGGGTCATGATTTTGGTTAAAGACGCCGGATAATTTCGGTCATCTTCATTTGTCGCATGTAACACGCGGCCGGAATCAGCATCAATCACTATGGATGCATACCGTGCTTCTGCCTGTTTCGCAGGAACAGTCGAATAAACAAGGGCCAGGCCCAAGAGAAATGCTGTTATGACTTTCACGATGCCACCTTAGTCTTTCGGAATTCTTCCTATGTCCTAAGGGGTGACTTTCGACAAACCCCCAGTTGACCTCGAATCTTTAATACTTCAAGTAACACTCTGTGTCTATTACAAAAGTTGAATTTACAAAAATCTATTTGCGCGCCGCAGTCGCAACAACCATATGCCAGCAAAGACTGAGTTTGTGAAATATAGCCAAAGAACAGGAACCAGGAATGACCAAATCGCGACTCGCACCCTTGGGATTATTGAGTCTATTCATAATCTTAACCGGCTGCGCCAGCAGTGGAGAGATCGACAACCCCCTGAATCGTCGCACCACCTGGTTTTCCTTTATCAGCGGCGAAGACATTGCGACAGCATGTCGCGTCGATGGGCGCGAACGGTATCGGCTGACCTATATCGCCGACCGAAATGTCCAAGTCCGCATTTATGATATTGATGCCGACGTCACCCCTATGGCCCAGTTGCGCAGCCGAATCCTGACCGTCGCGGCCAGTGATTGGTTCCCCTGGGAATTTTTGTCGGATCCCAGCCGACCCTTCCGCCCCTTTGACAAGGTGGAGGCAGTGCCCGCCGATAAATTAGACGCCATTCGACAGGACCTGCTGGCGTCTGGATGGTCCACACGGCCCGCCCCGGTTGGTAAGAAGATTGCCTCAACCTCCTTTGCCTGGCTGGTTGCAGGATGCCGAGATGGTGAATTTTCTTTCCAGGCCTACGAGTATCCCGATGCGGATTTTCAGGCCCTCACCTTCCCGGAAATCCTGTATCAGATTGATCAGAACGACATAGCGGTGCGCCAGCCCCCGACGGATGGGAAACGCATTACCCTGACGCCAAATCAGGCGATGGGCGGCAGATCCGCAGCCGATGAAGGCGGTTTTATCTATAACATGCGGGTCAATGCGAACGGTGTTTCCGTATCACATTAAGGAGAACAGGAGCGGCTAGCGTCGCTCCTCGTCCTTAATCAGGGTCAGGGTGTTTGACAGCGATGCTGGCGGCAGTAATGTCTGTGCCCAGGGGCCGTCGGGCATTTTGATTGCCATCTGGCGCAAATTCTCGTTCCACCAGCGCCGCACTTCCAGCACATCATCATAGTCATACTGGGTTTCGCGCCAGATATGGTCTGAATTTGCATAGGTGATCAAATCGATTGGGAACCCAACATCAGCCGCACTGATCCGGGTTGAGTCAAAAGACAGATACGCCAGATTGGTCGCGGTTTTCAAATCCGTCTTGCTGGTCAGCGCCCGATCCAGAATAGGCTTTCCATAGCTAGTCTCCCCGATTGAAAGATAGGGGGTACGGGTATCAACCTCGATCCAATTGCCCTCTGGATAGACCATAAAGGCCGTTGGCTCTTCATCCTCAGACATTTTTCCAGCGATAATGCTGTGCAGATTGAAGCTTAACTTTGACCGCTCCAGATCTTCTGCATCCTCGTCATAGACCTGGCGCAGGCAATCACAATAGGCCTCCACAGCGTCCAGCATTGTGGCATAGGCCTTACCATTATCGCGACGAATTGCGCGCTTCTGATAGGCCAGTGTTTTATCGCGCAGGGATCGCAGCCCGGATGTCATGGTCAGGACAGAGGCGGATCGCGGCCCGATGAATTCCACCTTTCGTGCCGTTGTCACCTGTGTGCCTGCCGTGATCCGGCCATCTGCCAAGCAGACAAGCCCTTCCTGCACTTTAATCGCCAAACAATAGGTCATCCTAGCCTCGTTCTATACATCTTATAAATATGGATCACGGGAATGCGCCAATCGGTTAGATTACGCTGACTCTTTCGGATCGGTCCAATGGAAAGTCCATGCCAAACCAACAAGGCTGGTGATTAAAAACATCAGGAAACCCGCCTTGTCAGGATAGCTTCATAATCATTTAACCACCTGTTAATTAACAAAGAATTACCAATTTTAAAAAATTTATGTTGCGGTGCACAAAAATTTCTCTTGACCTTTGAAGGCATGTTTCTCATATAGCGTGTATAGAAATTGTTGCAGTGCACCATTTCCGCTGACCGACAGCGAGAATCACTGCCGATAGAAGCGCCGGAGGGTCCGGGGCTTCCCGTTGATCCCCGGATTGGCCGTATGGCCGCTGGAAACACCTGAAGGAGAGTATGATGACAACCGCTAAGAAAACCACCCCGACCATTGACACCAAGCCGATGGACGACGCTGTTGCCGCGGGCAAACAGTCTGTTGAACAGGCCGTTGCTGCGACCAAGGAACAGGTCGAAAAGGCTTCGAATGCTGCCCTGAAGAGCTATGACGACTTCGCTGTTTATAACAAAGAAGCCGTTGATGCCTATGTTAAGGCTGGCAACGTGATGACCAAAGGCATGGAAGACCTGGGCAAGACGCTGTTCGCTTTCGCTCAAAGCCAGGCTGAAGCCAATGTCAGCGCCACCAAGGCAATGATGACTGCCAAGACGCTGAATGATGTTGTTGAAATTCAGTCTGACCTGGCCCGTTCTCAGTTCGACGCCTTTGTTGCCGAAAGCACCAAGGTTTCTGAAATGAGCCTGAAGGTTGCCAACGAAACCGTTGAGCCGATCCAGGCACAGTTCACCGTCGTCGTTGAGAAGATGATGAAGCCAATCGCCGCCTAAGGCGCATTGAACAGGACACCCGCTGAAAAGCCGTGTCTGAGAGTAAAGAGACGGGGTAACTCATATCGGGTTGCCCCGTTTCTATTTCACCAATGGCCCGATTCTATTTCACCATAGAAATGGGCCCAGACCCCGTTTCAGGGAATGCACGGAATTTCCTTTGCGTCACCGCGACACGATTGTTATAAGCCCGGAGAATTCCTGACACGCGTGGGGTATCTGGTTCTCGGTCTTTAAGGTACCGAGACTTGGCAATAACACGGCCCCCCGTCTACAGACCATGGAGCATACAAACGATATGGTGAAGCTTTTGATGCCCAAGGCCACTGCGGTCTGGCTGATTGATAACAGCGGATTAACCTTTGAGCAGATCGGCGATTTCTGTGGCCTGCACGAATTGGAAGTGCAAGCGATCGCTGATGGCGAAGTCGCACCTGGCATGCACGGGATCAACCCGGTGCAAAGCGGCCAGTTGGATGCGGAAGAACTGAAACGCTGTGAAGCGGACCCCGATGCCCGCCTGCAGGTCGCCAAAAGCGATATCCCGCAGCCGGTTATTCGCCACAAAGGCCCCCGCTATACGCCCGTATCAAAACGCGCGGACAAGCCGGACGGCATTGCCTGGCTGGTCAAACATCACCCCGAATTGGCGGATGCCCAGATCAATCGCCTGATCGGCACGACAAAGCCCACCGTCGCGGCCGTGCGGGATCGCAGCCATTGGAATTCATCAAACATCCGCCCCCGGTCCCCTGTCGAAATCGGCCTGTGTTCTCAGCATGATCTGGCCGTGGAAATCGACAAGGCAATCCGCGCCGGCCGCAAGCCGCTGGATCAGCCGATCATGGAGCCGGTCACCGACGATCCTGATGCCGGCGGCTGGGAGGGCCTGGAATAAGCCTTTTTAAATCAGCGTGAGACTATGCAAAGCCCAATTGTCTAATAAGGACAGTTGGGCTTTCCGCAATTTGAGACCCCGGTCACAGAAACAAATGACCCACAGGTCGGGCATGGTTCGGTATCTTCAATCGTGTCTGTGTCTTTTGGCCTGCCGCTGGTCTTTTCACGCACAGATTTCGCCAGTCTTTCGCCAAAGCTCCGCTCCCCCGTGCGGCGGTTGCCCTTTGCAACGCGGTCGCGCCGCTCAAAATGACGGAAGCCGAACCAAATGGCGGCGACAATGGCGACAAGGAGTGCGGTTTTTAAGAACATGCTTCTGTCTAAGCAGCGTTTGCAAGACGGTCAAGCCTGACCGTTCCAGATCGCCCCTTCCCCCGGCTTACAAACCCAGCCGCTGCCAGTGCATCTGATCTTCCAGGCGATCCAACGCAGCATCTGCTACGCCAGCACCAATGGATGATTCCATGCCCAAAAGACGTTGCAGTCGGCTCTTGGGCCGCACGGTATGGACAAACCGGACCTCATCCCCAAATTGCGCCCGCATCACCGCGCGGCGATTGCCCAATTCGTCCACAAGGCCCAATTCCTGGGCTTCCCGCCCGGTCCAGAATGCGCCTGTGAACAAGTCTTTCTTGGTATCCAAGCGGTCCCCACGGCGCTGTTTCACCCAGCCGGTGAACTGATCATGTAAATCTGCCTGAATGCGCTTCAGGATCGTAATGTCTTCTGGTTTCTCCGGTTGGAAGGGGTCCAGGATGGCCTTTTCCTTACCAGCGGTATGAACCCGGCGTTCGACGCCCAGTTTCGCAATCGCCTCAACGAAGCCAAAACCAGAGGAGACGACGCCGATCGACCCGACAATAGAGCCCGGCATGGCGTAAATCTTATCAGCGGCACAGGCCAGCCAATAGCCCCCCGACGCGACAGCATCTTCGCAAAAGGCATAGACGGGAATTTTCTTTTCGTCCGCGATATCACGGATACGACCGGCGATTAGGTCGCTTTGCACCGGCGACCCGCCAGGAGAATTGATTTCCAGCACGACCGCCGCACATCGCTTGATCGAAAAAGCGCGCTCTATCGGACGTTCCAGCGCCTCCAGCGTCATGCCGCGACGGCCAACGCCCCCCTGCCCGATCACGCCCGACAGGCGTATCACGGCCACGACAGGGCCTTTGCGACCAATAAAAGGAAGACGCGACAGAATGCTGTCGGCGGAACGCGGCGGCTGCTTGTCGGCAGCAACATCATTAGGTTTATCTATCATGTCGCCTTAAGTGAGGATTGGTCTTTACTCTGACAAGGGCAAAGCACCGATTTTCTGATAACAGTCACATGATGCGCGCGTCTTCCGTAGGATCATGCTCATCAATCACATGGCGCAGGATTTTCAGGCCCTGTTCCAGCCGGGCTTCCGTGCTGGGCGGGCCCAAACAGACCCGGACTGCAAAGGGGGGCCTGGCGCGTCCGATGGAGAAGGAATGCGCCGCAGACAGGATCACGCCATCCTCTTTCGCATGGGAAACAAACTGACTGGCATGCCAGGGATCCGGCAAGTGCAGCCAGACATGCAAGGCCCCATCCGGCATTGAATAATCCAACCCCTGAAAATGGCGTTGTGCGATGTCCCGGCGTGTCTGATCCACCGCCCGCCGACGGTCCAGCACCGCCTTTGCCGTGCCATCCAGAATCCAGCGAGAGGCCAGTTCCACCATCAATGGCACCGCCATCCAGGTACTGGCGCGCACAGCCGCTGCCACTTGGTCCCGGGCCTTTACTGGGCATTTCACAAAACCGACCCGCAAGCCAGGTGCCATCGTCTTTGATAGCGACGTAATGTAATATCCCAATGTCGGCAGGCGCGCGCTCAACGGGCTGGGCGCGTGATGCGGCAACAGGCCGAACAGATCATCTTCCACCACCGGCATATCAAATTCTCTCAACACCGCCGCCAAGGCATCCCGTCGTTCTTCTGATTGTGTGGCATTGGTCGGGTTTTGCAGGGTTGGCACGGTATAGACCGCATCAATCCCCCCAACGGCCAAAACATCGCGCAGCGCGTTGGGGCACATCCCTTCTTCATCCAGTTCCACCGGAACCAGATCAAAATTCAACATGCGGGAAATGGCGCGAAGGCCAGGATAGACCAAGCTTTCGGTCGCAACCCGCCCCCCGCTGCGGCACAGGGTCGTCAAACAGGCCAAAATCGCATTATGGGCCCCAGACGAAATAACCAATTCATCATCCGATGCCGATATGCCGCGATACTTCAGCCACATTCTGGCCGCGTCCAGGTGCAGGGGCATCCCGGTGGGCCGTTGATAGCCCAAAAGGCGTTCAATCTGGGGGTCCTGCGACAATTCCAACAAGCCTGACCGAAAGACGTCCGACCCGACATTGCCCGGGGGATAGTTAAACTGCATAGAAATCGGCATGGAATCATCTTCGGCATTCACCGTCTCAGGACTGTACCAGTCCCCTGGCAAGGTCGACACATGCCGTCCACGATTATGCTCCGCCGGGGGGCGCACGAAAGTGCCCCGCCCCACTTCGCCAGCCACATAGCCAAAGCTTTCCACTTCCTGATAGGCGCGCGTGATGGTGCCAACCGTCATGCCCAAGGCCCAGGCCAGATCCCTGTGTGGCGGCAAACGATCACCCGGCTTCAGGCGACCCGCCTTGATGTCGGCCATCATGGCATCCGCCACAGCGCGATATTTCGGGCCGGGATGGTCTTTCAGGTCAGGAACCCAAATGTCTTGCTTTATTGTCATGGTGACAATGTATCATTTGACGGTATCAATGGAAAGACTTTATGACATTAATTGAGACAATATTGTCTCATCTGGGTGAAAAAGGAGAAATTGTATGGGTACAATTCAACTTACGCCCGGATCGATCAGGTTCTCAACGGGCACCTTCCCGACGGGATCGGAGCGTTCTGGGCAACAGACGGATACGCCGCATTTCAGGGCTGACACGGGCTTTGGCAAAATACGCCGAAACCGCAAAATGTCCGTGCTTGGCACTGTCTGGTCCATTCTGATCCGCTGGAACCGACATTCCCGGATGCGCCGTGAGCTGTTGATGATGGATGCCCATCAGTTGCGCGATATCGGCATCACGCCCCAACAGGCACAGAAAGAAGCGAACAAGTCATTCTGGCGACTTTTCCCCTAGAGTTCGCTGGAATAGGCATCGGGTGGCCCGCTGGAAGCGCGGAAGGTGGGCCACCCGACTGCCCTTTTTGGGAATGTTCTGTTACCGTCCCTGCGATACGATATTCAGGAGGTTACGATGATTGCCCCGACGAAAACTGAAATGACCGAAGCATTCGACCTGGTGCATTCTGTATTTCCGGGAACGGCGCAGTATATGTGGCCTCTTTTAGCGGATAGGGTGGGCTGTGAAGTCTGGGTGAAACATGAAAATCATACACCCATCGGTGCCTTCAAAATTCGGGGTGGCCTGGTCTATATCAGTGATCGCGCCGCACAGGGCCAGCAAGGCGGCGTGGTCACAGCAACGCGCGGCAATCATGGGCAATCCATTGCCACAGCCTGTCGTCGCTTCAACACCCCCTGCACCATCGTTGTGCCAGAAGGCAATAGCGTCGAAAAGAATGCCGCCATGCGCGCTCAGGGTGGACGCCTGATAGAAAAAGGGCACGATTTCCAAGCCTCTGCGGAATATGCAAAAGAACTGGCGCATGATGAGGGGTTGGAGATGCTGCCCAGCTTCCATGAATTGCTGGTCCGTGGCGTCGGCAGCTATGCCATGGAACTGTTCCAGGCCGCCCCGGATCTGGAAACGGTCTATGTCCCCATCGGCCTGGGTTCTGGTATTTGTGGCGTGATTTCTGCGCGCAATGCCCTGGGCCTGAAAACAAAAGTGGTCGGTGTCGTCGCCCAAGGGGCCGCCAGCTATGCCCTGAGTTTCGAGGCGGGTCACGCCCTATCAACTAACAGTGCAGATACCCTGGCCGATGGCATGGCCTGCCGCGTTCCCGTGGAGGCCGCGCTGGAAATCATCCTTAGCGGCGCAGACCGTATCGTGCGGGTCAGCGACGCAGAAATCGCCGCGGCCATGCGCTGGTATTATCACGACACCCATAACATTGCTGAAGGGGCCGGTGCCGCCCCCCTGGCCGCCCTGTGGCAAGAGCGGGAGAAACAGGCCGGGCGGAAAGTTGCCGTCATTCTGACAGGCGGCAACATTGATCGCACCTTATACACCAAAATTCTGAATGAGGTTGAGGCTGACGATAGGATTTAACATGACCCGCATGTCTGACGATTACGCCAATCTAACAGCCCTGTTGAGCCAGGTTGTCGCGGCAACAGGTGATTTTCATAAAAGCCTGCCAGAACGCCCCGTTGGCGCACGCAATTGGGACACCGTGTCTGATATCGAACTTCCAGCCCAAGGTATGGGCGGCAGCGATGCATTACGCGAATTTCTGACCCGTCATGGGGCAAATCTGTCCGGCAGCGTTGGCCCTCGATTTCTGGGCTATGTCATCGGCGGGACCACACCTGCCGCCATGGCCGGGGACTGGCTGGCCGCAGCGGTGGATCAGAATGCGGCCTCTCCCGGAGATTCCACGGCAGTCGCCGTTACGGTGCAAACGCTGGAATGGCTGAAACAATTGTTCAATTTGCCTGTCGATGCCTTTGATGGGGCCTTTACGACGGGGGCCACGGGCGCAAATTTTGCCAGCCTGCTGATCGCGCGCGAATGGGCCGGGGAACAGGTCGGCTATGATATCGCGAAACGCGGTATGGCAGGCGCACCCCCCATTGCAATTTTCAGCGCCTGCCCGCATTCCA
>TARA_R100001143_G_C3361359_1_pt1 | contig 91716 bp, 170 predicted proteins | sample TARA_R100001143 | Tara Oceans TARA_R100001143 (sample SAMEA2621300) | marine metagenome | biome: marine biome (ENVO:00000447); feature: mesopelagic zone (ENVO:00000213); material: "saline water (ENVO:00002010), including plankton (ENVO:xxxxxxxx)" | depth 800 m | reverse complement strand
TAGAAATGAAGCTGGTGTTTACACCGTGACTGGGACTACTAGTAGACGAGGACAAAAGAAATGACCAACTCAAATCAATATTTTAAATTCAATGATAAAGTGCTTGTTGATGGGGAGCTTTGCACTATACTTCGTAGCAAGCATTCAAGCCTTCCGTCAGGACACCAATCATATAAATATCAATTGAATGACGCAGATGGGAAGCTTGTTGTAATTGATGGGGAGAGCTGGCTTATGCAAGCCGAGTTAAAAGTAAAACATCAGGCTTGTGGCCTTACATTCCGAGAGATGCTTGAAGATTTGAGATACTATGAAGGAGAGAATGAATAATGGCAGCAGCAGATTATCGTCTTTGTGACAGGTGTGATTCAAAGGTTTTCTATGATGCAAACCTGAACTATGAGTTTGAAGAATCGGAGTGGATAAAGTTCGATGAAGTTGATAAGAAACGAGGCTATAAGCTCGATTACCTCGGAGATTGGCTTTGCCTTTGTAAAGAATGCTCTGAAAAATACATAATTGTCACAATGGATAGGGAGGAATAGCTATGAAAGTTAAAGATTTGATTGCGTTACTGAAAGAATATGATGAAGAAGCTGAAGTGGTTATTCAGTCAGATCAAGAGGGTAACGGATATCAGGAGCTGCGAGGAGCAGATGAAGATAGTTATTTGTTTGATGGTGACGATACTAGCTTTCTTAGCCAGTACAACAATATAGATGACATGGCAGAAGACCTTGGAGAAGATGTGCATGACCTTCTCGGTTCACTAAATGATGTTGTAGTGCTTTACCCATGAAAGATAAACACATAAAGGCTTATATGGAATGTGCAGAAGCTTTTGCTAAATGTTCCCCAGCTCGACGCTTAAAGGTCGGCAGTGTCCTCGTAAAGAACAATCGAATTATTAGTTGTGGATATAATGCTCTCGCTGAGCACGTAAATGGGGATTGTGAAGACGAGAATGGTAAAACTCGACCAGAGGTCAGGCACAGCGAAGCCAATGCTTTAAAAGGACTAATTAAATCCAGTGAATCAGCAGTTGGTGCAACTCTTTTCTGCACTCACAGCAGTTGCAAGATGTGCGCCATTGATATTGTTGATGCCGGAATTACAAAAGTAGTCTATAAAACTGAGTTCCGTGAATCAGACGGAATTGAATACCTACGAAATAATGGAGTTGAGGTGGTTAAATATGAGGAAGAAATTTAAAATCTACACCAACGCTGGCGAATACAAGTGTAAGAAAGGTGAGATGGTTTGTATGACAAGTGGTGGTGTCTTTATGCTGCTATCTGGTCTTGATGATTATTATATGTCAAAGCAACGGTTATCTGATGTTATTGGCACTTACGCTGTTGTGTGGGAGGATGGAAAATGAACGGCACGAAGTGCGACCTATATGTCTACTACTCAGGGAAATGGGAATTCGACCCAGCTATCCCTTTCCAAAGCCGTTACCTTGTATACAAAGGAGTTCCCTACGGTCACGGCATCACTGATAAAGATATTACAAGCCTTGTTGAGACAGAGCTACTTCCCATCGTCCGTAAATTCTTTGATGCTGATGACAGTGAGGAATCACCAAACAGTCTTTTGAATAAAACTGCTGAAAACAGATGTTGACAAAGAAGCCCTGAAGCGACTATTATCTAGTCGTGTTCGAGGTTTAGTTGTTTCTGGAGGGTAACATGCTTAAGGGTAAGAGAAACCAGCTAGCTAATGTTGGTAACAGGTTTCAAGGTAAAGCAAAGAAAGTTCTGGCGGTATGCTCAGCCGGTCTTTTGAGGTCACCCACATTAGCAAACGTGCTGCACAGGCAATACGGGTTCAATACACGAGCAGTCGGCTCTTGTGATGAGTATGCTCTGATTCCTATCAGTCAAGCCCTGATTTGGTGGGCTGATGAGATTGTTTTTGTAAACCAAGAAAACTTTGATGAGCTTTCAGATGAAGAAAAGGCAGAGATTCAAGAAGTTGCTGTTCCAGTTACCATCCTGAGCATAACAGATGACTTTGACTGGGATGATCCAGAACTACAAGCTCTGCTGATACAGGAATATGATAAGGCGTGGGACAAATGAAGCTCTCAATCACTAACGGTACATACGACCAAGCGGCAAGAGAGGCTTTCAAGATCAACCCCGCCTCTGCTATATCGTTTTACCTTGCTGCAAGCTATTTATATTACAACAAATTCATATCAATCTTATCTGATGAATGTTACGACGGTATTTGCAAGTGGTTGCTAAATAACCTTGACAAATTAGAGCACACGAACAAGAATATGGTAGACAAAGAAGCATTGGTGGCAGGGACGGCATATCATATCAAGGCTGAGGACTACCCTTTACGGGTGAGGATAAGTGCAGAGGAGTTGGCACACAATCTTCTGATATGGGAGAACCTAAATGGTCACAATCAACTTAAGTGAGGAGAGAGTAAATGACAGAAGTAATTGAACAAGGGCGGGGTGCTGACTTACCCCTCGAAGGAGAAGTGATTCTGGCGAATCAGGAGACAAAACTTTTCAAGAATATTGAAGCACTAAGCCATTACGTGAGCATCTTTGGTATTAAAGATTATGTTATTCGTGATGGTCGCACACAAGATGGGAAGTATGTTGTACAATTGCAATATATAAAACAGGATATTTAAAAGAGGATTACTAAAATGCTATCTCCAGAACAACAACTAGACTCGCTTACAGACATCCTCCTTGCTCTCCAAGAAGCTGTTGCACATCAAAGCCGTAGTGATTTGAAAGAGCATGGTAATCGTAATTATCTGATGGCTATACAATCCTGCAAGCGTCTATTAGAGGATAGTCGCCTGCGGCTGTTGCAATCTGAAGTGGATGAGTATGTGGAAGACCTTTGCTCCAGTCTTGGAATTAACAATATTAATTGAGGAGGATTTATGGAAATGCTTCGTTCAGAAAAGAAATTGCTGTTAGATCAGATTGCAGCTCTAAAGCAGGACAAGGAGGCTGCTTATGCCGCTGCCCTTCGCCACGTTAATGCTGTAGTACTTCGTGCAGACTTCCTGAACAACACGCAGAAAGATTTATTGCTCTCAGCTGTGTGGAGGGTGAGTTATGAAAAATGACTCCCTATCTTGGGCACTGGAAACTGTAATAGACAATCTTAGCTTGATAGATAAAGAAATGCTTGATAAGCTTGAGTTTGCTTTGTGGGTGGTGCAACAGGAGCGTATTGCACCGATGGCACAACAAGAGCACGCTGTGCTGGTAGAACAACAAGAACGTCAACATGAATATGAAGAATTAGGAGAGTAATGATGAAATTTGATCTAGATAAAGAAGACCTTTGTAATTTGATAGAAGGTTTGGGACACCCTATTGGAGATATACCGGGACACCCCTTCTACCAGTCAAACGGCGAAATGTGCGAAGAATACGGGCTGATTGAGTATTGGAGTTGGAATGTAAACTTGACGGAAAAATACACAGAAGACGAGTTGTGGAGCACCTACCAAGAGCTAAAAGCCTTGTACAAGAGAGTGTTGGGCAGATATATCATCAAAGAGGGGGAAACTAAGTAATGGAAAAGATTAATGCACGCATCAACAGCAATGGTGGGCAAGAATATTATGTAGCTTCCACTGGACGTCTATTGACTAACATTGGGGCCATCTCGCTGGCAGATCAAGATGATGCTGTCTTTACTGTCTTTTCTAAAGAAGGTAAGCTTGTATTCCATTGTCCTGTAAATGGACGTCTCACTCTCGTTTCTGTATATGATGCTATTCATCGTTATGGAAAAACTGTATATCTTGTAAGCATTACGGGCGGTATGCAATGAGAAGTACCCCAATAATTTGGAGGTGTTACACAAAGTTTGCCGGAGTCACTAAACTGGTTATTATTACCGGGACGGTTAGGTCTTTGAAAGATGTCAGATGGGACATCAGCAGAACAATAATACTGCATGAGGGGGAGTTGGTAAAGAAGGGGGATTTCACATCGGCTGTAGAACAAATGACAGGTGAGTTATATAAGGTTTATACTAATGACTAAGCTCGCATACGGTGTAGAGGTGTGGCAATATATTGGAGATAACGTCTTCCATTGGACAGAACGTGCATTCCTAACAGAACAGGCGGCTCGTGCTTACGCTGATGCACAAGAGAAAGAGTGGGTATGTCCAGATACGGGGGAGAAGTTGGAGCAGGATTGGGAAGTGACCTTTCTTGTGTTGGAAGGCGCAGACGAGTCTGCTGATCGTTCAAACGCCACTGGGGCTTTAGACTTGCACACGCTTAAAGTGATGTATGATCAAGTACGAAATTATGAGGATAAGCAGTGGATTGGCTTCTTGATTTCTAAACAGGAGGAAGGATGAAAGACATTGACCAAATGGTAGAAGATTGGCACAATGGAGCAGGAGAAGGATTGGAGCTTCACGAATATCTTGGTATGTCGTGGGAAGAGTATAAAGAACAATGTGCCCTCATCCCACAAAGTCTATTTGAGAAGATGAAGCACATCCGAGAGCTTGCAGAGATTAGCAAGAAACGTGAGAAGCTTGAAGCTGCTAGTAAAGCTTACGCCCAAGCTAAAAGGGAAGGTACAATAAAAACCCTTGATATCCCAGTGAGGGATAACGAAAAGAAAAGCACTCCAACGGTCAGTAAGATAGACCTTCAAGTGGACACGCAGATTCTTGAGGATGGAAGCCTTTGGATGCGAACCAAACTGGATATCGAGGAGGAGTGGGGAGAATGGGGGCTAGTATGACTAAACAAGACTACCCTACATGCACCGTATTCCACACAATGGAAGAGGTGTACTCACTTCAAGGGGATGAGGATCAAGAGTTTATTGAGCTTACGTTCTTTGAGTATTACCTAAGAAAATCTATTTATGAACGGTTGATAGGTGTTATCCCCAAGGACATCAAATGACATTCCCTAAAATCAAATGGAGCACTACACAAGAAGAACACTGGTACACAATAATAGCAGAAATATCTATTGGCTCTGCACGGTATATGGAATCTCGCTGTGTATCGAAAGAAGAGATGGAGCACAGCTATTACAGCAGGGATATGATTGCTTGGATTATTGAGAGAATGCAGAATAATATTCTAGATGTGCTAGAAGCTGAAGCAACACAACGTAGTTCTCGTGTATCTCATGTCAAAGCTACTAACCATCTTGAGAGTGCTAATATGAGTAGTTTCACATCCTCGAAGATGAATGATTACGAGAGTGGTGTTCTGTCTTCAGCGGAGCTGGTTGCAGAGGTAAAGGCTTTTTATGGAATCGTCAACTAAATAAAATTAAAGAGAGAGAGCTAAATGACATTTGACCTACTATTCTTCATTGGCCTGCTATGCCTATATCCTCTTATGGTGTTGTGTGTTGCATTGAGCACTAACGATAAAGACAATCCACGTAGGACTTGAGGGGGTTATGTGTGGCTAATCTGGAAGATTTGATCGACCCTGAATATGGGTTGCAACAAGATGAGTGGAGCCTTACACGTCCTAAGTTTGGGGAGCAGGGTCAGCTTGAGGTGATTGGGTGGGGCAGTAGGGGTTCTAATGGAGCAAAGAATTATCTGCTTGTCTGCTCTGTTTGTAAACAAGATGCAGAGTTGTGGGGAGAGGGAGTATTTAAAGCTAAGAAAGCAGAAATTGGACCGGGGAAAACGCCTTGCGGGTGCTACCACAAGAAGGAAAAGACACCAGAACAGTGGAAGATTGTGTTAGATAGGTTGTGTAAGCAAAATGGCAACACCTTTAAAGGTTTTAAGGCTGATTTTATCAACTCAAACAAAACGAAAGTTTTACAAGAGTGCCCCATGCACGGAGTTTGGGGTACAAGCAATATTTCTCAAGTAAATCAGAAAGGTTCCAGTTGTCCTAAATGCTCTAAAGAGAGACACTCAAAGTTGTTAAAGAGGTCAGATGAACAGTGTAAGGAGGAATTCATGTCCACGGGAGCCTACTCCGATGGGACTACCTTCCAAAGAAAAGGGAACAGAGGGTCTGATTGGGAAGTTGTTTGCTCTACCTGCGGGGATAATTGGACAGCAAGGTCAAACCAACTCTCAGTTGGGCACAAATCCTGTTTTTGCGGTAAAGCTGAAGCGAGTGCTCGGCATTCAGTTAGAGCTAAAAAGAATGTAGAACGCATTCGTGAAAAACAAGAAGCCAGGACTGTTGCCAAGTTCCACAACACCGGAGCTTTCCATGAGGACACTTCATTCACCCTCACACAAAGAAGAAGCCCAAGAGGTACGAGACTCTTTTGGGATGTGATTTGCGGTGGGTGTGGGGAAAGTTACAATAGGGAGTGCGGTCGCCTGCTGCAAGGGTTACTTGGTTGTTCTTGCAGGGTCTCTAACTATACAGAAAAGACGACAGCTTACATTAATTTTATCATGGAAGGGAAGTCACCAGTTGCACTAAAGCTCGGCATAACAGGTAACTATAAAAAGAGGCTACGGGATTTAAATCGTAGGTCGGTATACGAAGTATCTTCTGGCTTCCTATACACCTTCCCCAGCCCCACATTATGTAGGAATGCAGAAAAGGAGTGCCTGACCAATCTAAGTTGCGGTGTCCTTACAAAAGAAGAGATGCCCGATGGTTACACAGAGACAACATGGGTGTATAATTTAGAGAAAATAATTTCTATTTATGAGAAGTATGGAGGGGTTAGAATTGAATGATGAAGAGTTAATTGAAAGTATGTGGTGCAACTGCGGACTGGATTGTAGTGAACCTAAATATCATTCTGTGGATTGCACATACAGAGTTGAGTGGGAGTTCCACAGAGGCACAGTACACATGACAGCAGAGCAGCGGGAAGTAGCAGAGAAAATTACAGGGTGGAAGTCTAGAGTGGTAAATCAATATGACCCAGACTTCTTAGACAGAATTGCAATGGAAAGAGAGGAACAAGCATACTACTATGGAACACGACAAGGTAGGGCTAAATTTAAAGATGACTAAGGTTGAAGTGTTGGATGCTGTAATGGGCAGTGGGAAGACACAAGGTATTATTCAGTGGATGCTTAGGAATCCAAGTAATAAATATCTGTACATCTCCCCAATGCTCTCAGAAGTGGAAGAACGTATCCCCAAGTCCTGCGAAGCTTTGGAGTTTACATTCCCCACTACGGAAGAATACACCACAAAATCAAGACACCTCTTGCACCTACTGAAGGAAGGACATAACATCTCCTTTACTCACAGCCTATTCTCTGAACTATCACAACGACACTTGGATGAAATTAAGAGTCAGCGGTATGTGATGATTATTGATGAGGAAGTAAGCCTGATCGAACCCTATAAGGGTAAATACAAGAAGGGAGATATTGTCTCCCTTGAGGCAGCTAAGCACATCCGAGTGGATGAAGATAACCTTGGTAAAGTGGAGTGGTTGTGGGAAGAGATGGCTGATGGAACACAATACTCAGACCTTAAGAGGTTGTGCTCTATTGATATGTTGTATTGCTCTAAACGAAGTAGAGACATGATGGTTACACAACTACCAATGGCTTTAGTTGAATCAGCAGAAAGAACAATCATCCTCTCCTACTTGTTCAAAGGTAGTGTAATGGAGTCCTTTCTAAAGCTTAAGGGTTTGGAAGTGGTGGACTTTAAAGAAGTAGAGCTTATGAAAGATACAGAAACTGTACTAAGGGAGGCTAAAAACCTTATCAACTTCTGCCACCTACCAAGCACAAACGCTGTAAAGAACTACGGAATGACGAACACTTGGTACACAACGACAGCCACTAAAGACCAACTGAAGAAAGTAGGAGCCGCAATCAGGAATGTGTACAGGAAGGTTGGTAAAGAGAATCTTCTTATCACACTCCCTAAAGACTCTACCCTTAAAGAGGTTAAGAGTAAGAGGAACGTAAGGCTTGTGATACCAAAGGAGGTGAACGTAGAAGATATATTCCTCTACTGTGGTGCTAGGGCTACTAATGATTTTGCTGGGAAGACTGCTTGCTTACATGCTTACAATAGGTTTGTAAATACAGTAGTAAAGGCGTATCTGCAAGATTATGGTGCTGACTTAGATGCCATACCAGATGACAATCAGTTTGCATTATCTGAGATGGTGCAATGGATATGGAGAACTAGAATACGAAATGATAAACCAATAGATGTTTATATTCTACCCCAACGTATGGAGAAGCTACTGAAAAGTTGGCTTAATGGTGACATCCCTTAGTGAAACATCTGAGGGACTTTTATGGGAGTATCAACAACCTGTTGACAAAATATTCTGAAAGCCCCGTGGCACTAGGTCTGTAGAGGTGCTCCCTTAAGGAAGGATTTAGGAAAAGAGATACTAAGAACACAGATTTACCACCCCCCCTCCTAAAAGGACATGCCTTGTTGGGTGTCCTTCTTTTTCATGTATATAGAAAATATCTGTAAGAAGTATGTATATAGGTTCTGTAAATCCCAGATATCTATCTTGGGTGTCAAACACTACCACCCACCCCATGCAACACCCATGCCAGAGATTATAAAATATGCTCAGTGCTTTAGACTGTCTCCTTCTAGTGATAGCGTCGGAGTATATAAGAGCATTATTATTGAGAGAATTCATAAGAAGTGGATGGTTGATAGAGAAGATTAATGACAAGCAAGATGTATGCCATAGCTATTTTACATAATGGGTATTATGCGAACTGTCCTTAGAATAGTTGTTCATGACTACAGATAGGGATGTAAGAATTTAGTATAGAGTGTAGGTAAGGAGTTGGTATACTTATTGCTTGCGCAATAGAATGTAGTTAATACACTAATTGTTAGGTGTAAAAGTATTTAGTACACAAGTATCTTGTGTCTTAAGGAAGTCTACAGGCTTAACCAATCACTCCGTTCTGGTACGCCTTCCGACAAGGTATTTAGGGGAGAATACTACTAACAAGCAAGCTTGTATAAGGGATGGCATAAGGCTTTCAGCCTTAAGAGGGGGTATTGATAGGAGAAGGATAAAGAGGGGATGTAGGAGGGGAGATGGTGAATACAAGAAAGCCCCAATAAGGGGCTTTGTATTGTGTTTATGATGGTGTTATTCGTACAAGGCTCTGATAGCCTCCTGGATGGTCTTACCATGAAGCGGATTCTCTTTTTGTACATAGTAGCACAGACCTGCCTTCATCACCTGTACATGCTCCCCAGTGGCTTTGTGGTGAACTTTGGCCTTTGCTACGGATTCACGGATAGCAACATCAGATACCGAGTTCAGGTTAAATTGTTTCATGTTGTAGCTCCTTCAGACTGTACCCTGGTCTGGTCAGGTGAGGGGTGTTTCCCTCTGATGTGTTTATATTAGTAGATGGCTTCGCCCAGGTCAAGCACTGATTTAGAGAATTTAAATTTATTTTCTTGTGCCTCCGCCAACCTGGGAAGCCTGGGGCTTTGCCTTTGTACAGACAAAAGAAAGGAGCCTTTGAGGCTCCTTTGTGTCTTCCCTGGTAGCTGTGTTTCAGTATTCTACGTGGTACTTACAACCGACAAAGTTAAACTCAGAGATTGTCCTGACAGCTTGCCAGTCTGTAAGATTTAGAGCGTGTTCTTTCTTTTTATCATATCCGTTAGGGTGGCCTTTTGAGTCTACAGAAGAGACATATTGCAGGTCTGTACGGCCACCCATCAGCTTAAATTCACGTTGGATAAGCATGCTTATACTCCCATATCTTGCTGGAGAAGGATGCAATCGCCATAAGCTTCTTTAATGTCTTCAAACGCAGACTGAGCACTAACAGCCACTACTTGAAAGTCTTTACCAGACACACCGTTGTCGAAGCTTACCATCAGAGTGTAGGTTTTGTAAGTCAGTTGGTTTTTCATGGTGTTCTTCCTTTCAGTGAGTGTTTCTGCTCTTGATGGGTTCATTCTAAGTCCATCTCAACATCACGTCAAACACTATTTTGCATTTTTGTTGATTTCTTTTCTGATGGCCGATATCAGAGCTTCACCTTCTGGCAGTAAAGGCGATTCGATATGCAAACACTGTTCTTCGATCAAGTCTAAGGCATCCGATAGTAGGTTGGTGCGATAGGATGATAGTTTGTCACTCATTCTTTTGTGCAAGGTGGAAAGAGATTCCACCGAGACCAATACCAGGGTGTCGCTGGGATACAGTTCGGATGATATTGCAAGGCTACGGATATCCTCAACATCCGTGATTACCCTTGCTATAACAGCCGCTGGACATGATTCTAACCATTTTTCGATGGTCATTGTGTTTATCTCCTTATCCTTTCTTGTGTGTGACGTATTGTTCCACTATGACACTATCGCCACGCTTTGCCAGTTCATTACACACAAGCTTGAAAACAGCTTTGCACTTAGCCTGATCTTCGTTTTGCTTAGATTCTCCATTGACTTTGCTCTCCATATAGGTAAGGAAATCAGAGGGCTTCAGCAAGTCGCAAAGCTTATCCCATGTTGTGAGGCGGATATGCTTATTGAAGGTAATGGTAGCCCTTGCTTGTACAGTGAAAGCATATTCCTCAGTATGCCATGTTAGGCTGATTTTAGTGCGGTTACCATACTTCTCGAAGCTGGACATGATGATACGACTTTGTTCGATGTTATCAATTGTTTCTTGTTTAATTGTGCTCATTATTTCCACTCCACAATGATGACGCCGTTTTCGTCAATCAACTGCACTTTGTAGAATCCGCCATTTTCTCCCATCTTGTGTGCAAAGGCTGCGCTTTCGATAGTGCGGAATTCTTTAGTGCTGTTTTCGTGTTCTTGAGTCATCAGAGTGTACATGGTGGTGTTTCCTTGTTCTGGTTGGGTATGGCTTATTCTAATGCTCTTCCCATCCTTGTGCAAGCTTTTATTTAAAAATCATCGAGAAATTGCTCTAAATACTTTTCAAACTCTCTCTCAAAATCGTCTTTGTTTTCCTCATCCAGGGTAACTCCTCGTCCATCGCACCAATTAGAGAAAGCTTCCTCATACCCGTCACCCTCTTCGGGAAGCATGTTGTCGTAACGTTCTTGTGCTTGTCTCATTTTATTGGGCATCCCTATAACATCCTTAAGCTATTTTAGTGATAAAGAATGTAACCTTTTCGCCTTTATCAGACTCCCATACACGAACCCCGGATACGTGGTAGAATCCTTGTTTCTCGCTGGTGCTTTCCACTAAAGACCAAGTGCCTTCGCTGTTGTTTGCATGTTCCTGAATCAGACGCATCACTTCACGGTTAGCAGCGTTCCACTTGGTTTTAATAACATTGTGACCTATGGTACTGGTGATTAAAAACTGTTCACGTTTCATGACTTAATGTCCGTTTGTTTGTCTGTTGTGCAAATGATAACGCCCCGGTTAAGAGGCGTCAACAAGTATTTTAGATTATTTATGGAAGCAAAGCATGACATTCGCCCGTCTGGATGAAATAAGCACGCTGACGGAATGTAAAGGTGTGGTCCCATTTGCCAGACATTACGTCTTCTTTATTCTCTAAGCACTTTTCAATATAATCTTCTAGATTGTTCACTCGAACAGCACCGGAGACGGCTTCTTCAATACAAGCTTCTTGGTTGTCGGCAAACCACTGGCGGGTTGCTTGAATGGTCTTTTCTGTAATAGTTTGAGTGTTCATGTCTTTGCTTCCGTGTTCGTTCTTGATGTAGCTATATTACCCATTACAGCAGATTAAAGATAATTGATTGTGTATATGGAGTGTAAGAGAGGGGATAGAAGAAATCTATTGTAGAAGATAAGAGAAAGGAGGCTTTAAGCCTCCTATTGTTGTGGTTGTTCTTACTTCTGATCCATTGCCCACTCATAAGCAGCCAAGGCACATTCACGAGGGGAGCCACATTGGATGGTGCGGATGCACTTCTTACCTTCGTATTCATCCAGACCAGTGTAACCATTGCGGCCTTGTGCTTCGAGATGGCGACCAGTAGCGACGGAAGCGTTGATGTCGTTCAGGGCAGCTTCTAGGTCTTTGCGAGTATAACGGCTCATGATGTTTATCCTTTGGTGTTTCGTTGTTTGTTGGTGTTATTCTAGCGCCCCTTCCGAGGCGCTGCAAGCTTTATTTAGATTTATTTTTGCTTTACCAGATGTTGGAAGAAATAACGTGCTGTGCTGCCGCTTGCGCTGGCTGGTTTGCGATAACCACATGCTTTAGCAGCTTCCACCAGTAGATCAACCTTGGAACTTGGAAGGGTGTGGAAGTCTTCAGAAAAGTCTACACCCTGCGCTGAGAGGGTGGCTTTTACTACTGATTTATCTACTTGCTTGCTCATGATGTTCTTCCTTCTCTGTTCTGGAAGCCTTTTGCTTCCTTCTTGTTGTTCATTCTACTCTGATCGAAGGGCTTGTAAAGCATTATTTTCAATTTATTTTAGCTTTCTTTAGCCTCTAGCTGCTCATAGACAACACGCATTAGAAGGCTATGTTGTAGCTGTATGTCAAAATAATCACCGTAAGCGGTCAGAATGATAGCCTCTTTCCCATGATAGCGGCTTTGTGGGTCATTCACACGTACATGCTGGTTTTTAGTGAACATTTTGTTTACCTGCTTTGATTGAGAGCCAGACTCCAGCCAGAGTGTAGCCAGAGTCATTTGAAGTAAAGCCAGAGTGCTATTTATCCCAATTGCTCAATGTAGCTTTGAAGTGGTCCCATCGAGAATTTGCATTGTCCCACTGGCTTTGCTCTTTAGTTGAAAGCTCACGGGTGAGGTGAAGCTTGAAGAAGTAATTACATTCCCGCTCTGTTGTCTTCATCACACGAACAACATCACTACGCTTAAGCCCTTTGGCTTGCAATTCTTCTTTAGTGTAGAGACTGTGAATGCTCATGGCTGTTGCTCCGTCTGTGAGGTTTGTTGCTTGGTTATGTGTAGAATAGGGGAGTCCTGCGGACTGGTCAAGAGATTATCGAAGAAAATTGTCTTAGTGAAATTCTGCTACTAATTCGCTTTCTTCTTCGATTGCTTGGCAATACACGTTCTGAGCTGGAACGCCGTTTTTACGTTGATAACTGGCTTCGATAACGCATGTCGTGAGGTCGTTATAGACTTCTGGGGTGAGTGCTACGCACGTCTCAGAGGATTGCAAGCATACAAGGTAGACAAGGGCGTATAGGGTGGTCATGGTTTAGACTCTATTGTTGTGGGTGGCTAATGTTATGTACTTTTAATTCGGTTTTGTCACCATGTACACTCTGATATGTACTGCTCAAGTACATGACACAGCTCAGCATAACCTTCTGCATTATTTGGAACATTACACATTAGATAACCTTCACTTTTACGGCTATCGTATCCGCCTGTTTTCCAGAGTTCGCAGATTCTTTTGTTACCTACAATGTAAAACCCACCACCGTATTCTGCCGTAGTCAAACCCCATACAGCAAATTTGTGATTCTGGACGTTATTTTCAAAATTACCACTTTTATAGTTACGGAAAGCGTCGCGGATTTTAGCGTCTGCTACTTGGATATCCATCTTGTTAACCTCTGCAAATTAGGGTTTATTCCGTCTTTGATGGCTTCATTCTATGCGCCTTCTAAGCTTCACGCAAGCATTATTTTAAATTCTTTTCATTTATTGTATTAATGAGAAAGGGAGCCTTGATAGCTCCCTTCTATGTGCAATTGCTGATTGCTTTCAGTCTTCAGCCTGCCAGACGTTACGCTTTCCGCTACGCTGTTGACGAAACAGCTTAGATTGTTTGCGTTGTTGGCGTACAGCAGCACTGTATTCCCAAGCTTGGGTGTTGTCTTGTTGTTGCATTTTGTTAGCTTTCATTTTGTTGCTCCGTTGTATGTTGTTTAATTTTGTTGGCTTTGTTTCTTATTCTTCGATACGTTCAATGCTTGCTGTATCTGGGGCCTTGATTAATTCAAGGGCCTGCTTAGCGTCTGCATAACTATCAAATTCTAAAGCATCTGACTTCAAATAGCAAAGCTTGATTCCCTTATACCCTGCATCATAAAGGTATGTGGTACATTGACTGCTGAACGGGATGACGATTATATACATGATTTTATCCTTTAAATAGATTTTTTGCTTTCTGGAGCCAAGTGTACGCACGTCTAAAGCTATTGTCTACAGGTAGCGTAAGAAAGATTGAATCTTTTTAGTATTCGATTGACCCGAGCCTGTCCGAATAAGTCTTACCTGCTAACTTTGGTTCAAGAATATAAACGGTTTTCACCTTGTAATGCTCGTCATCATCACCCGGAGGGTAATAGGCAGAGTATCCCCATTCCCCAATTTTATGCTGTTTGTACAATTCGGAAATTTTATCATCGCTGAATGGCTGTTTGCCGTCCATTTGCATTTGCCAATTTACGCGCTCTTTATACCCTTGCAGTGTTAACTTTTGGAGTTTTGCAGTATTGAGTGTTTTTGCTAGTGGTTGGAAATCCTCAACAAAGCCGTTCCAAACCATAATTTCCGGGTTTCCTTTCACACTCTCTAACAGTGTAATTAGGTCATTCTTCCTCATAAATCCCCCATAACTTCTGTAGTTTGAAATTCTGTCTATAGTAGTGTAAATCAGAAAGCGGAACAACACTGACACTCTGACTTTTATTCTCATAGCCGCTATCGAAGATATGAGCCATACCTGCTTCTATTTTATACCAACGAGATTGCTTCATGTTCTTTAGTTCCGAATTTGATTTCTTGGTAATCATCTGACATATAGGACATTTCATGCAGCTCATATCTATAACACCATGTCCCACATGCCCACAAGATAATATCTTCGTGATCCGTTCGGTAGCTGTTGCACGTCTTACACGAAGATATTGCATTCCAATGCTCACATACTGTTCTGTCCATATTAATACCACACCTTGCCATCATTCGACCACTGCTTAATTAAGCGACTGCGTTGTTTGCACCAGTAGGTACCACCAATCTTACAGTTTCCGGCGTCATAGGTGTAGAAAGTACCTTTGTTGGTTTTGGCAGCTTTGCAGGCTTCTTGATAAGTCATCTCACTTCCCCTTAAGGCTGTTCAGAGCCTTCTTTGCTTGTGTGACTATAAGATAAGCTTTCCTAAAAACGTTGTCAACAGGCAATGTAAGAAAAATTGAATCTTTTTCAGCATAAGCTGTTCCTACTGAAGCCTTGCTTTCTGTCCAAGTGTAAGCCGCTGGTGTTTCTTGCTCCTCTTCATCTTTCCACCCCATAGCCTTTGCAAGCAACTGATATGCCCTATCATGTTTAGATTTTAAAACTCTGCTAAGCTCCTCATACTCCTCCTCGGTAACCAACCCAGCTTTATGCTCTTGTTCAAGCTCTCTTGATAGTTTTTCTATGTTGTCAAGTCTCACTTGTTGAGGTACAACCTTATGTCGAATGGTCCTCGTTTTCGTATTGCGCGGCTTGTCAGCATATAGTGCAGTGTTTGCAGTGCCGTCTGGATTTATGTGCAATTGTTGGGATGATTTTTCACGCGAACCTCCCAGAATTTCACCAGAGTAATCGAACTCGTCTGCGTTGTTCCAACTGGCTATAATGTAGCTTCTCATTTCAGTCCCCTGATATAGAATCTGTAAGATACAAACAGATTAATCCCATATAGCAGGAATGTCAAGCGTATCTGCTGACTAGGGCTGCCTTTGTTTTTATGCAGTCTTGACGACTAGCTAAAACCAGCGCCTGATGCCTCTTAGCATCTAACCATGCATCATGTGCTTCCTTGGGGTTGTCAAATGTCCCTAAGTACTTTGTCTTACAATCAATACATATCTGAGCAATATACACTCCTCTGCTGCTCAAGTGTACACCTTGCGGGTAACCATTAGTTGGTTTCTTCTCAGATATGAAGGTGTTGACTTCCGGTGTAACAAAGATGCATTTGTTGGGGCAATACTGCCGATTGCCAGTTACGAGCAGGTCTTTATCCAACTGCTTACCTTGCCAGTCTTGTGTTTCCATCCAAGCTTTAAAATTAGAGAAAGTTAACCACTCATCACACACTGTAACACCATCATAAGCCAAATAACCCTCGGTTGCATAGACCCTAGAAAGCATGTTGTACCAACAATTGTAGTAAGGTGACTTTACCCGTTTACCTTCGGCATTTAAAGTGGTCACCTCCCCTATATCGTTAGTAGCAACACCATAGACTTTTATAGTAGATTTATCCTTCACGCCATCCATCGCTATGCGTGTACCTGATGTCCAATACTCATAACCAGTATTCTTGAATCTAATGAGTATCTTCCTGTAATTAACAAAGTCTACCACCTCAAAGGCACCATACTTGGAACTTTCAAACAGAGTACCGGGTGTGTATTTTGTATCACCCTTGGCTGCCATTATTACCTCCTTGATTCTGTAGTGTCAGCAGTTGTTCTTTTGTGGCGCCTTGAGCTGCAATGGTGCGCAAGAGTTCTGTTGTTTCCTCGTGATTTTCACGCTCTCTTTGACGTGCCACCCAAGCATTGTGCCGTGATACATGTACAGCACAAGCGACCCATATCAAAATCCACAGACCACCAGTCAGGAACGTCATAATCAGATGAGCAACGTGTGAGCATGATTTGTAATGGTATGATTTCATTTCTGTATCCTTCGGCATCTTTGCCGTGTTTGGTTGTGTAAGCTCAGAATAGGGCGGGCTGACGCCCTTGTCAACAAGATTTTCAATTTATTTTAGGCAAAAGAAAAGCCCCTTCCTCGCGGTTGGGGCTTTGTGTGAGTCAGCTTGACTGACGATCTACTGAGTTTATGAAGGAATCACCACTTAAACGTTGTGCTAACGACTCCCCCTGTAGCACTACCTGCGTTTGTCACAGCGGCATTCAGGAAGATGCGCTCACTGACCTTACCACCAGCACCAATAGCTAGAGCTGTGCTTCCACCAAACGAGGCAACGGAGATAGCTGTCTGCAATCCATAGTCTGTGTGGTCATAAGAGTGCCCAGCTACTGCCAGAGAGGCAACAGATTGATCTTGGGCCAGACGAGCTTCTTTAATGGCGCGGTTAGCTGTACCGAGAGCGTTTGCAATCTCTCCTGACATGCGACTACCTAGCTGGTCAATCTGTTGTTGGTGGGAAGACAACGTGTCCCCATGGTTGTTGATTGTGTTGTTAATCACTTGAGCCTGATCGTTTAAAGCCTGTACAGCATCGTCTTGGCGTTTTTGATCTGCGTAAAACTCTACCTTATCCACTTTGTTAGCTTCAAGGCCATTAGTTGTCCGGCGCAGAGCCTGCACGGCAAGGCTGTTTCCATGAGCATATGAGTGGACGCGCTCAATATATTTACGATTAGTGTCTGTTGTATGTGGTGATGTCACTGGTGTGACAATAGGTGGTGTTGGTGTGCAGATGTTTCCATTGCCATTTCCATTGTTGCCATCACAGCGCCCAGCATAAGACACAGATGATACAGAAACCATAACCGCGATTGCAAGCATTGTTTGTAGAGCTTTCATATTTGTTTCCCCTTCGATTGTTTATATTTGTAGGCGGCGTTGTTGCCGTCTTGCTGTGTAATATAGTGAGATGTTGTCTTTAATGCAACTACCACCTGTCGCTATACAACCCGATAATCAAAAGAACGCTTTCCTTCTCTCTTGTGCCTATACTGAGGCAAGTCTCACCTTGTGTCAACAACCATTTTGTAGAAATTTAAGCTTTTTCTTGTCTTGCGGCTGTGCATTTGGTTTTACTGTAGTCACTGATGTCCGTTGCCAATCGGCTGATGAACTCAAGAGCTGAGGCAGAACTCTCTAATGCCTCTTTCAGGGTATCCCGTTCAGCGACCAACTGTGCTTCACGCTTCATCACAGACCGAGTGAAAGACTCAAGCTCTTCCTTAAGTGCGGCAACGGCTGTATCGTGCTCAGCCGCGAGTATGAACTCGGAGTTGTTTTCCATACCGTTGTCGTTGAAATCAAGCTGGTATCTCTTCAATTCCTCAATCAACCCCATGATGCACAGCCTCCCTGTTCTTCAACTTCTGAATACGAGCTTCAGCCAAATGCTCAAGCCGGTCCTTTAGCTCCGCTTCCATATCCAATGTGATAATGTCCGCAGCTCTTGCCATAGCTACCATACCCTCCACATAATCTTGGTGTGCCCTAACCCGTTTAGGATTGGCTGCATCTTCCACCAGCTTAAAGAAGCTGACCAAATAATCAACACAACGTTCTGTAACCATGTCTACTCTCCTAGTATCGTTGAGCTATCAGCTTTGCGATGGAATTTAACATGTCTTCAATGGCATTGCAATACCCGTGGTCACTGGCTGTTGTCGCAACATGCCCATTCCAGTGCTCAAAGTGCTCCTTCGTTACACTCAAGCGAACACCACCAGAGGCTTTGTCATGCTCAGCAGCATTACGAACATCGTCCAGAGCTTCATCATAGCCTTCATAACCGTCTGTGTCCAGTCCATAGGGGTTACAGGGAGCAAGAACGTCTACAATTTCCAATACATCGCCAGCGTCTAGGTAATCCCACAAATCCTTACGATCTACCTTATCCATGATGCTCACCGTTCGTTAGCCTTCAATTTTGTAAATCTTACCATTGATCTTCACCATCTGCAAGCGTTCTAGGTTGATGTTGATCCAACCTTCCTTGGCTTGCTCACTGGCAGTATAGTATTCTTTCTTGTGAGCTACAGTGTTCTTGTTCTCACCGGGCTTACCCTTGAGAAACCGCTGCTCCCACTTCTTGCATGTAGCCTCACGAACACTACCATCAGCCTTGACAAAGGAGCAAGAGAAATAACGACCCTTTGTACTGTCAAGCAACTGACGGCGTTCTTCAAGACTCATTTTGCAGCTGATGACTTCATTCATGCTAGGCTCCTCGCCCTACTGGGCATCTTCAGTTGTTTTCTTAGCTTGAGAAGAGAATAGCGCATCCTTCCCTTCGCTGTCAACAACATTTTCATCCTCGTTTGATTTCTCCCAATCTATAGATAAAAAGAAGCCCCAATCAAGGGGCTTCCAAGTTAGTGTTGCTGTTTGTGTGGTTAAATCTTGTTATTTGTTTCGTGCTGCTAGTGCTTTAACAACCTCCAATGTTGGCACGTTCCGTGCAATCTCTAGGTTCCAGTGGTTTGACTCAGCGGCGCTATAACCACGCCCCATCCCGAAGATGAACACATTACATCCACGATCAAGGGCATATTCCAAACCAAGGCGAGTTCCGTTGAGGAGCTTGGTTAGATTTCCTGGCACGATTACCTCCCCCACATTCGCTTTGAATCCATATTGCTCACAACCATCAAGGAATGGTTTCACTCGGTTGATATAGAACGTGTCAAAGCTCTCACCAGCACGAACAGTATCACCAGTCTCATACATTCCTGAATAGTTGGCATCGGCATACAAGTGCCCTGACATCTCAATGAATCCCGGTCCACGAGGATCAACCAAATCCTTAAAGCGTGGATTATGATCCCAGAAGTTAGGTGTGTTGCTGTAAGAATTCCCCTCAAGCACAGCCATTTTGTCATCCATGATGGGGCCACAAACATCTAGGAATTTCTGATGAGCATAGAAGATGTTATCAGATGGCAATGATATCCATTCGTTCATGTTATCAATTCCGTACACAGCAGCCCAAGCTTCGCTATCTTCTTTCAGGTATTCAATGATGGCTTTCCAATCATTAGCAAACACATCGTAGCTTGGTCCACCTACAGTACCAACCTTCTTATGCTGTGGGTTGTCGCTCTTGATTGCATTGTCACCTTCAGAGAATCCACCATAATTGTGGAAAAGGTCCAACATCACTTTACAACCAACTGAATTGCAATACCGCAAGAAGTCTCGAATCTTAGGCAGAGAGTAAGATTTACCTTTAGCATCCACACCCAGATAAAGCTCACTCTGTAATCCCGGCTTAATCAGACGTTCACGTAGGCTACCAAGACGGAACAACTTCATTCCATAGCTCATAGCACGTTGTACATCATCTTCTGTAGGAAGCTGGAAATGTGAACCAAGCTCACCCGGCACAAGCTGCGGATATCCCATACCCATACCGAGTGCTGTTCCCATCTGTCCAAAGCCTGTTACTGGCGTTGTCGGTGTAGGGATTGGTTCTGCTGGTGTAGGCTCTACAGGGGGTGTTACAACAATCTCTGTATTTACAATCTCCTTATCCGTAACAACAATACTATTTGGAGAACCAACCAACAGAGGGTCAATTGCGTAACCATCCACAAAAATGCTCATATGCGGCAATACTTTTTGGGCATAATTGATACGCCGTACTTGCCCATCAGCAAGCTCTACATTAGCACCAACAACAAAGGCCTTTTCATTTGTTTCAGAGTGTGGAATGCTAAACCCCGGCTTCTGGCGGTACGTCCCTTTGTTCCAATATGTTGAATCAGTGAAGGCATTAATCTTTGCTGCCGTTCCAATGTAACTCACTGGCTCGACTGGAACTTCCGGCTCCACTGGCGGTTCCTCTGGCGTAGGCTCTGGATCGACTGGTACGGGGTCTGTAGGTGTTGGCCCAGCAGTTTGCATTGCTTCAAGCGTAGTTGCTACGTCTTGCACTTTCGTACTAAGAATACCAATCGCATCAGAAACAGCTTTAATGCTATCAATATTGCTACGTACAGCTTTTTGCAGTTGAATAAGGCGAACTTCTGTATCGGAGGCATACGTTTTGGTTGCATAGACAGTGCCAAAGCTTCCAATGGTTTCTGCTAGCATATCGAGAGATTCTTGCTGGGAGCTACTGCCTTGCCTCAGTTCATCTATCGCCGTTTCTAATGCAGAAATGTCCGGCATTACAGGCGTTTCGTTCGATGTTAAGGCAGCACTTAGCACATCAAGCACAGGGGATAACGCTTGCACTAAGCTTTCTTTCATTTCTTCTTGCGTCATGGTTTACTTTTCCTCGGAAAATAAAAAGCGACCCTCTCGGAATGAAAAGGTCTCATCTATTTTATCAGGTTTTGTGAGTAGATCAATCGTGGCAATATGGTGGCTACTCTTCATCAAAATCAAAATAATTATCTACAGCCTCGAAGGGGCATTGACCCTCACAAGCGGCATTCAACCCTATACTTACGACATGCGGTGGATATCCGTCTAGGCCATAGAAAGCTTCAATCGAAAGGCACAGACCATTGGCACCAATCATCATAGCATTCATGTATTGTTCGCGATGTTTAATTGCCAGTTGTTGATTAAATTGACTCATAACCCAATCTCCTTCTCTGCTGTATGCAATAGATCGCCTAGACGGCGAGACGAAAGCATCACATTGCTACTCTCTTCGTTCTCATTGTCAAGCAACAGCCACACATCATTACGTTTAGCTATCACGAATCCACTTTCAATAAGGATATTGTATATCTTGCTGTAAAAAGTGTTCACCACAAGCCCTCTGGAAGTTTATTTTGTTTTCCTTTGATTTAATCAAGCCTTAGTGGCGTTTGAACGCATAGCGAATTTATTTCGCGTCCTCACGTTCTTGTGGATTTTGCTGATTTTCGTAGATTTTACATATGAATCACCACGATTGCAAGGATTATTTCTTACTAATTTTACAAAAATCCGCTGCACCAACCTCATCTTTCCAAGCCCTTACCATTGCATTGTAAAGCTTTTCCTCTGCACTAGCACGACAAATATAACTATCGTGATACAAAAGGATACTCTCGTCTTGCTGAATCATATCTTCAACGATTCTGGCACTGATATTGCCGTCCGTATTCATCAATTTCATAGCCATGTCACAATAAAAATAATCCTCAATTAGCATATTGTGGTGCCGAAGAGCATCACAGATAGAGCCAACGCTAACAGGACTCAGCAAACCGAGAAACTTTTGTTTGTGCTCAGGCTTTTTCCTATCACCCAACAGCTTATTGCTCACTGCCCCAACTGCTGCCGTTCGGTCGGCTGCATTAATTGACACCAGTAAGGCCTGTTTGGCTATATTCCGCACAGGGTCATATGAATCTAAATTGTATTTCAAGATATGATCTTGTATCAATTGCTCGTCTGTGTTAACAATCTCGGACAGGTCGGCACCATAAGGCGTAAAACCTTCGCCAAGAATTTCCTTAACGTGGCAATCCCAACCACCTGCAAGATTCAGACGCTCATACAAAATGAAAGGGTGAATGCTTGAGTAGTCCAATTCAACCACTGATTCTTTGTTAAATGTCAAAAACTTACTACGGTATTTCTCTGGGATTAGCTGGATACCACCACCAGCAACAAAGAATCGCCCTGCTTCTTGCAAAGTCTCGCTGTAGATTCGCTTGTACTCCACTGGTGCTACACGCTTACCCATAAATTCAATGTTGACTTCCTTTAGATTGTCGTTAAGGAGGTTCACTGTGCTTTTGATGCTCATAATACCGTTTCTCCCTTTAAGAGATTTCAATTCCCCTGTCTTACGATCTTTAATTTCAACAGGGTCTACTACTTTCAGATTAGGTAGAAGCTTGGTGTCTACCTGATTCCACAACATCTGATATTTACTCTTGAATTGCACAAAAGACTTGACAGTGCTCAAAGGCTTACCATCTGCTCCCCACTCAAGCACGAAGCCTTTGTAGATATCAATATACCCCTCTCTCTCTAGCTGGTCAAGCATAGATTTTACACCTCTCCAACCTATTTTCTGCTTATTGTTGCTGTAATGCTGAGGGTTCAGGGAAATAAAGAACCCTGATGCTTCTGCTCTCACTGCTCTTGATGAGTTAGAGACAAACCATCTTACTGCTCTCTTGTTTGGATCATCTAAAGCTTCCAGCAGAGCTTGCACTACACATTCATAATACTTAGTGAGATGATAGAACAACCCACTCTCAACATTGGAGATAGAAGAGAGATACAATACATCATCCTCTAACCGCTCTAAATCATAAATCATAAGATACGTAAGCTCCTACTGGGGTTATCAAACAAATTCCTCTACAGCCCTTGCAGCATAAGGGTTTCAGGAAATTAAATCATATTTCTGTATACTTTTTATACAGCTCGATACCATCTATTCTACACACAAGCAGCACAGACAATAAATTGATTTTCCCTATCATCACCTCCCTACACGATAGAAATCTTTATAGACAGGCGTGTTGACATGGGGATGTATAGCTCCTAATATGTGTCCTAACGAAATCACAAACGAGGGACAATAAATGAAAGCTTTAATCCTGGCATCAGTAATGACTCTAGCATCCGTAGCAGCTCAAGCTGAAATCCTAGAGATGCGTTTCTTCGGGACAGACGCTGTGGGGAACAATCATCAAGTAGAAAAGAAATTCTACAACTACGGGACAAAAGAGGATGGGTGGAAATACAAAGGAACACGCTGGATAATCACAGACCCCGTTGGACGTACCACCTTGTCAACAGAGGTGTACCTTGATTGCAGTGACGACACATGGGGATTTGACACACCCACAACAGATGATATACCATCGGGTAGCGTAATCCATGCAATTTATGAGGAAGCTTGCAAGTGAAAAATAACTTTACAGCAAAGCATCTTTGGGAATACAATAAGCCCAAGCGAGAGGTAGACAAGAAGAAAGAACAGAAGCTACGTCCAAAGAAATTTAAGAAAGGAGAGGAAGAATGAAGCCTAAATTTTCAGTGGGTGATGTGGTTGTTTGTGTCAACGATCGTCACGGTATTCGTTGGTACGAAGAGGGGAAGAAGTACACGATCCGATCAGAAGCTTTTCCCGACCCTGTAACAGATAAATCGTGGTCTTACAAGGTCAAAGGTCATGCAAACATTGCTTGGATTGGGGAAGAAGACTTTGTGCTGCACACAGAGACACAAACATCAAACGAAACCCCCCCTTTAGTGCAGAAAACCACCCCTAAAAACGCCGATGTCAGTGAGCGGGATAGTCAGCCAAGCCTAAGCAATAACGCTTGGTTTGAGCGTGGAGAGTTGCCTGAAGTTGGAACGATGTGTGACTACCGGCATAATTTCACGGGTAATTGGAATGAGGGTGAAGTTGTAGCTCAACTTGGTTCAGAGGTTGTTATCTGTGACCATAACTGGCACACTTCTCATTGGTTAACGCTGGATAAGCTCCGCCCCATCAAGAAGACAGCAGAAGAAATTGAAGCTGAAGCGCGTAAGAAAGCTATTGGTGCAGTGGAGGAACAAATTCTAGAACAAATGGGAGAGTTGAACGTTAGGAATCTTGCGGAACACATCGTTGACACGTTTGGTCTACGCTTTACGAGGGAGGGAGAGTAATGGCAAATCTAGAAGGTTGGAAACCAAAGCTTGAATGGAAGAAAGAGGGTAAGCATTTTCTCGTCTCTGTAACCAAGCATGTTGGTTATGAAGGAGAAAACAAATGGTGTGTCTACCTATATGTTTATCCAAAACATCCTGCTTTTGTTCAATTCAATCGGGATGCTACGATGTGGGATCAACCCCACTTTGATTGCCATAGCTACACAAGCTACTTTAATGCCCATGTAAATTTTAAAACTGGAGAGGTTTGCAGTTATCAACTTGGCTGGGATTACAACCACGATGGTGACAGCTATTATTCGTCAATTGAAAATGTAGAAGACGCTGGTAGCATTTTCCACGATGCAGAGCACCTTTTTCAACAAGCAACGCTTTGGGAGTAGATTGATAATGTTAAACCGAAGAAAACTGGTTCATGGTGTTGGCATAAACGATGCCGACTATAGCGTTACAGGTAAAGACAGGAAACAGTGCCGATTTTATGCTCGTTGGAGGGGGATGTTAAATCGTTGCTATAACCACAAAATGTTGAAAGACCACCCAACATATGCTGATTGTTTTGTGTGTGCTGAGTGGGTTTATTTCTCCAACTTCAAAGCTTGGATGGAGACACAAGACTGGGAAGGTAAAGAACTAGATAAAGATATTTTAATCGTAGGTAATAAGGAATATGGACCAGATACTTGTGTTTTTGTTGACCGAAAGGTTAATGTATTTATAACCGATTGCAGCGCCAGCCGGGGAATGTGGCCAATTGGGGTTGTATTTGATAAGAGAGTAGAGGGTAAACCTTATCGGTCTATCTGTAGCAGTGTGGTTACAGGAAAACAAAAAGAACTCGGGCTATATGCGACACCAGAAGAAGCTCACCAAGCTTGGCTTGTATTTAAACTAGAACAAGCGTATATTCTTGCTGCACAACAGACTGATGAGCGTATTTCAAAAGCTTTAATTAGCAGATATAAAAATGACGCACAGCATTTGTTTGACCAAGCTATGAGTTGGTTTGAGGAGGAATAGAAATGTCTGGATTTGAAATGCTATTGCTTGTATTATGTTGGGATGCAGGACAAGCCTGCTGCCATTCAAACGCCATTGGGCTTTAAAAACAAAAGGAGAAGAATAATGCAATATGTCATCTTGGTTCTAGCAGCAATTGCACATGCTGTATTTCTGCATCTTGGGGACGTTCACGTTGATCTAGAGTGGTTGTTCACAGGGCTTGCTTTCGCCTCTGTGTGGGCTGGTGGTCTTGTTGTGGGAGAGTTTTATAATGCCAAATCAAAATCAACGCACTAAACATGAAATCCTACGGGATAAGCTGATTAAACGGCTACAGAGAGCTGAAGGTTGTGCTTCTCAATACCAAGAACGTTATAGTGGTAAGGAAGAGTATTTCACATTCCACGGAGGGTACAACCAAGGGTATTGGGAAGGTCGCGCTGGTGGTTTGGAGACAGCTCTTGATTTTCTGATTGAGGAATATTTTGATGAAGACTAAAAACCCACCGCATATGTGGAGCTATTGGGAAGAGAAGAAAGGGTTTCATGAAGCTCTTGAAGGCTATTATCGTGAGCTTTTTAGTGACCCTGATATTCGTGAAGCTTACAGAGCAATTAAGATGAATGAAGATTTCATCAGGCAGAAGATTAAAGGTATGGAGGGAGACGATGATGAGTGATTTTAAGGTGCAAGATAATGTAATCCGAGCAACCAAAGGTGGTTGGCTTATTGCAAGCAAAGTAGTGCATGTTACAAACAAGTATTACCACTGTGAAGATAAGGACAAGAAAGGTGTAGTTATTAAGGTTCGTAAGGATGCAACAGATGGTGTTGGTTGTTTCAACAATCCTGATGATGCTATGCAGTGGATGGAAACTGCTTCTTTGATGGGGAAAGAGTGATGACAATGGTTGATATAGCCAAAGGCTTCCGTCAATACAGCCCTGAAGACCTCCGTGACTACGGGTATCGTGGCCTCCTTCGGGTTAAGGGAATGGACATCAATGATTTCTTGGAGTACATCTTTGAAGGGATGATAACGGAAGAAGAGGCTGAGCGTATTGCTCTAGCTGAGGGGGAGAGGGCTTATGATGAAGGATTTGAAGACGGTAAGCAGGAAGAGAAAAATGCCCAACGTTGGGCTTGATGCTAAATAAATTTAGGGGGTTGCTTTGAGCAATATAAGGAGCGTGATAGAGTATTATTGCGGAGATATCAATTCTAGCAATAAAGCTTGCTGTGCTTTACACGGAGAGGCTACACCATCCCTTCACGTTTATGATGAAAGTGAAAGCTGGCATTGCTTCGGAAGCTGTGGAGAGGGTGGCGATGCAATTGAGTTTGTTCGTAAAGCTGAAGATTGTGGATTTAAAGAAGCGGTCGTTAAACTGGCTGAAATTCTAAACGTTGAGGAGGTTGAAGTAAGAACAATGCTTGAAACTAAAAAACAAACTGTTGTAGACGCACCCGTTATGGGTTATCCTGCAATGGATAAAGATGAACTTCGAGAGTTTATGAGCGCTAAGACTTATAACTCAAACGATTATCGCTCTATCCCTGATGAGGTAAGTAAGTTCTTTGGTCACATGAACGATGTTGACCAAAGTGGTAAAGTGACAGCTCGTTACTATCCAGAAACAAACGATGACGGTAAAGTATGCGGTTGGAAGTGCAGAAATCACCCCAAGGACTTCTCCTATGGGAAGGTTGGTCATACAGGTGGTCGCAGTCAGCTTTCGGGACAGGTTAAGTTCAAGAATGGTGGTAAGTATGTTCTCATCGTCGGTGGCGAAGAAGATAAAGCTGCTGCATACGCAATGCTTGCCTCTAGTCGTGCGGAGGGCGTAGACGGTGTTGCTGTAGTATCTCCTACTTCTGGTGAATCATCAGCGGCGAAGCAGTGTGCTCGCCAGTATGAATGGCTTGATAAGTACGAAGTCATTGTTATTGGAATGGATAACGATGCTGCGGGACGTAAGGCAGCAGAGGAAATTGCAAAAGTTCTCCCTAAAGAGAAGGTACGTATTGCAACATGGTCTTCAAAAGACCCAAACTTGATGCTACAAGAGAATAAGACCAAGCAGTTTATTCGTGACTTTTACGCTGCTAAACCAATGGTAGAAAGTGGAGTAAAGGATAGTAGTGGTATGATGGATGCTATGAAGCAAGAGCTTCTTGCTCCTAAAATCCCTCTACCTCCCCACATGCACAAGCTTCAAGAAGCGATGGGCGGTGGTATTCGACAAGGACGAATTGTTAACGTCATCGGAGATACAAGTACGGGTAAGAGCAGTCACGTTAACGCGATGGTGTACCATTGGGCTTTTAATGCCCCTGAAACAATTTGTGTGGTGTCCTTGGAGGCTACAGAAGGTCAGTATGCTTTGGATATTGCATCTCTTCACCTTGAGCGAAACCTCACTTGGTACGAAGATGGTCAGGACATCATTGATTATATTGAACAACCGGAAGTTACATCACTACTTGACAACTTGATGTTCAAAGAGAATGGTCAACCTCGTTATTACATCATTGATGAGCGAGACGGTAGCATTGAGATTCTTGAAAAGCAGATGGAGCGGATGTATCGACAGCATGGATGTAAGATTTTCATCATCGACGTGTTGACAGATATTCTTCGTGGTAGTAATGAAACCAAGCAAGAAGATCACATGAAATGGCAGAAGCAGTTTATTAAGAACGGTGTTACCATCATTAACGTTCTACATACACGTAAGCCTGCTATGAACTCAGAAGGTAAGCTTCGTAAAGTCACGGAATATGATGCACTTGGTTCCGGTACTTTTGTGCAATCTGCTGCTATCAACATCGTTATTAACCGTGATAAGATGGCTGGTGGGATTGAACAGAACACCACTTATGTTGATATGCCTAAGTGCCGTGGCGGTAAGACAGGTGAGATTTGCAAATGGTTTTATGATTTCAAAACCCGTAAGATTTGGGATTTGGATGAATATCTTGAACAACATCCTGAGCATCTTGCACCACAAGAACCAGATATTGATTTTTAAAAAAGATAAGGGGGTAGAGTGGAAAAGAAATGGTTTGAATCGGATTGGGTCTACGATCTTGAAAGTTACCCGAATTGCTTTAGTATGACGATTATCCACGCGAGTGGAAAACATCTTCGTCAATACGAAATCAGCGACAGGAAGGATGAAACCGACGCTCTAGCCAACTGCCTCCGTTATCTTCTAAAAAACAAATGTCGTATGGTAGGATATAATAATCTGTCATACGATTACACGTTGATCCATGAGATTATTCAAGAGTTGGTTGCTGCAAAAGCTGATGGTCGTACACCACGTATTACGGCTGCTGCGATGTATAAAACAACAATGCAGATTATCAAGAAGATGAATGAATCTGATGATAAGTGGTATGGTATTAAGGAGGATGACCATTTTATCAAACAGGTAGACTTGTATAAAATTCATCACTTCGATAATGCTGCAAAAGCAACATCGTTGAAGATGTTGGAAGTTAACATGCGTTCTGAAAACGTAGAGGATTTACCTTTTGATGTAGGAACTATTCTTAGTCCAAATCAAATTGACACTCTACTTAAATACAACACCCATGACGTTATGGAAACTCTTAAGTTTTATTACTACTCCAATGAAGCTTTGCAATTGAGGGTTGAGTTGTCTGAGAAGTTTGGTTTTGACTGCACCAATTTCAGTGATTCAAAGATTGGGGAAACTCTCTTTATTAATCGTTTGGAAGAACAAAAGAAGGGAATTTGCTACACTGTAGGTAAGTATGGACGTAAGGTTAATCAGACGAAGCGAGATAATATTCCCTTAAAAGATTGCTTATTTGATTATATCCAGTTTAAGCGTCCAGAGTTTCAGGCTGTACACAAGTGGTTGGAAAACCAAGTGGTTAGTGAAACCAAAGGTGTCTTCAATGATTATGAAGAACATCAGATTGGTGAGCTTGCCCAGTATGCAATGATGAAAGAAAAGAAGGTGCTATTGAAGAACCGCTTTAAGCTTGACAGTAAAGATAAACCTAAAGCAGAGTTTGATGTAGAAGATGAACAGCACATGCAAGAACTTGAAAGATTAAAGAAAGAGTTTCTTGCTGAACACCCTTGTGGTTATTTTGAAGAAAAGGAGACAAAGACAAAGAAAATCCATCGTCTGAAAGTAAATGGTCTGTATCGAGTAGTTGAGTCAATCAACACAGTGGTGGACGGTGGACATTATGTCTATGGTACTGGCGGTATTCATATGTCTGTTGAAGGTCAGATTGTCCAAGATGATGAAAATTGGAAGATCATTGATGCCGATGTGACTTCAATGTACCCCAGCATCTCTATTGCTAACAATGTGTATCCTGAACATCTTGGATTGACTTTCTGTAAAGTGTACAAGGATTTGTTTACAGAACGTGGTAAGTATCCTAAAGGTAGTGGTCCAAATGGTGCTATCAAGCTTGCCTTGAACTCGGTGTATGGTAAGAGCAACAGTGAATTTAGTCCGTTGTATGACCCTAAATACACGCTTACTATCACCGTTAATGGACAGTTGAGCTTAAGTATGTTAGCTGAACAGTTTTTGGATATTGGTTGTAAGATTATCCAGTGTAATACCGATGGCGTTACAGCGTTGGTTCCACGAGATAAGGAGGATCAATACTACGAAATCACTAAACAGTGGGAGAAAACTGTTGGTTTGAAGCTGGAATACGCCGTTTATAAAATGATGGCGCTGGCCGATGTCAACAACTACTTGGCTGTTTACGAGGATGGTAAGGTCAAGAGTAAAGGACGTTATGAGGTAGCTCATTATGAAAAGCTTGGATGGTCTAAGAATCACTCTGCAATGATCGTTTCTATTGCAGCTATGGAATACATTGTCAACGGTGTTCCTGTTGAAAAGACAATCCGTGCTCATAAGGACGAATTTGATTTCCTCTTGCGTGCAAAGATTCCCCGTAGCTCAAAGCTTTATCTTGTATATGATGATGGACGTGAGGTTAAGCAGCAGAATATTTGCCGTTACTACCCATCGGAATACGGAGGTAAGCTGGTGAAGCTAATGCCGGGATTAAAGCAGGGTGATGATTGGAGGCGTTTGGGGATTGATACAGAATGGTCAGTTGAAACCTGCAATAACATTAAGGAATTTGATTGGACTAAACTTAACTATGATTACTACGTGACAGAAGCTAATAAGCTAGTCACTGCTGTAGGAGGATAAATGAAAGAAATCTGGAAACCCATTCTTGACCCTGTGGTGCAAAGCAGGTATGCTATAAGCTCTCGTGGTAGAGTATTGGATTTAATCAATGCGAAGTATCTGAATTTCTTTGATAACGGCGCTGGTTATAAAGTTTATGGATTGCAACGCGAAGATAAGAGTAATGTAGCTATCCGCTATGTTCATCGGCTGATTGCGATTGCTTTCATTGATAATCCACTTGGTAAACCTCAAGTCGGTCACAGGGATCACGACCGCTCACACAATGAAGTAGAAAACCTTTACTGGACAACACAGAAACAAAATACAAAAGATGGTATTGACGCTGGACGCATTAACGCCAAGAAACGCCCAAACACTAAGAAATTGTCAAAATCTGACATCTGCACTATTGCAAAACTTGAGAGTGAAGGGTATGGTGTCAATGAGATTGCGGTGAAGATGGATTTTCCACGCACCACCATTTCAAGTGTGTTCAATGGACGTAGTAACTGGGAATTGTTTGAGTTTGCGAGGGAGGAAATAGCAAGCTTGTCTTGCGACTAACGTTCCATTAAAAATAGCTACAAAAGCAGTTGCAACATGGCAAGAAAGCACGTAGAATAGATGGCACGGTTTAAAAATAAACGTGCTGCCGTTCAGACGCCACTATGGCTTACAAGAGAGGAGAAAGAAAATGTTAGAGAAAACGCTTGAACAAGTGGAAGAAGGGGTTGCTAATTACGGGTTGAGTGATGATATGTATTTCAGCCTATTTGAGGAGGCTAAGGAAAAAATGGAATATTATGAAGGCTTGCTAGATTTTCTTTCAGATATGATTCCTAATCTTGAAGATATAATTGAACAATACCAAAACTGAGGAGAAACAAAATGAACATCAAGAGCTACGCTGTAATTCGTGATAACACTGTCCTACGCATCCTACGTACACGAGAAATGGCACGGGTGGTTAAGGCAGATTTGGGTGGTAAGGAGAATGGTGTTAGTATTATTCAGATGACAGCTACACGGGAGGTTCGTTAGTGGCTATCAAGAAAGTGGATACTCCACCTAAAGACGGTACACAGTTTGTAGCAATGTGGGTGTTTGGAAGCGGACTGTGGTCAGAGTGTTGCCGATACAACGAACAAGGATATCTGGAGATGTTCAGCGCTGAAAATGATGATTTTGAGACAGGAGCGTTGCTTCCTCAAAACGTAGAAATTACTTACTATATTGACAACTGAAGGGGAGACTTAATATGCGAAATACACAAGCAAAGCGTCTACGTAAAATGGTTGCTACATCTGGAGCGCCAGCAGAAGATAATTATGAAGCTATTCGTACAAACAACCAATTTGACTTGCGTACAATTGTCTTGGTTGAATGTCAGAAGGCTTTGTATCGTGAGATGAAGAAAGGATTTAAGCGTAATGCTTAATAAAGTGGTTAAGAGCCGCAACAACCAGACGCGCCATGCGCATGCAAATAACTAAGACAGAGGTAATACAAAATGGGTACACTTAACAACGCAGTATTCGCTTACACCAAGATTCAACAGGCTGATTTCAAATACGGTTCCAACACTGAGAAAGAGTTTTCTGTTGATTGTATTGTTGATAAAGCGACAGCTAAAGCTTGGAATAAGCAATTCCCTAAGCAGAAAGCTAAAGAAATTGACAACGATGACTTTGAGCGCATCTTCAAGATTGCACCGCCTTTTGCTGGCGATGAACAATTTGTAATCAAACTGAAGAAGCCAGCTCAATACAAGAAGGATGGAGAGATTCACCCTGTACCCGATCAGTATCGTCCTCGTGTGTTTGAGAAAGGAGAAGACGGTAAGCTAGTTGATATCACCAAGGATAAGTTGGTGTCTAATGGCTCTAAGGGTGTTGCAAGCTATGAAGAAAACACCAACGATTTTGGCACATTTGCCCGATTGAAAGCTATTCGCGTAGATGAACTGATTGAGTATAAGAAAGCTGGTGGTGCAGCTTCTTATGACGAGCTTGGTGAAGTGTCCAGTCTTGCTAGTGATTTCTCGGATGTACCAGAACGTGAGATGAGTGAAGTTCAACAAGAGCAGCGTAAGTCGGAGCCTTCTAAAGCCAAGTCTGAACCAGCAGCCGACCCGTTCGACGATGACGCCCCATTTTAGTGCATAGTTGAATATAAAGCCCCTTGAAATATAGGGGCCTTTTAAAGGAGAGAATAATGAAAACTATATGTTTTATTGAGACTGATGATAGTGGGAACATTGAGTGGTCTGAGGGCTGTGTTGCTGCAACCGCTGAACATTTTACACACAGCCGTGAGTTGGTAGACAAACAAGAAGCTCTTGAAACTATCAAGTTACTTGAAAAGCGTATTTCTGATATGTCTTGGTCAATGTATCCCGAAGCAATGGGGCGTTAATATGAAAACACTACAGCTTACAGATGAAGAAGCTTATATTCTTGGTTGTGTAATGGCTTATGTTCGTTACCAAAACGGGAACGTTAGTAGATTGCTTACAAAGATTGATGAGCTACAAGATAAAGAACTTGACTGCGATGACTACGATAAGGTTTCTTTCCGTGTAGATATTGAAGGCAGTAAAGTTCCAGAAGTAACAATTGATTTTAATTATTAAGGAGAAAATAGATGAGTGAACTAAATATGCAAGATTGCTTCGACCGGGCTTACCAACTGGCTTCTGAAATCAACATGCTTCAGGAGGACTTGAAAGAGCTGAAGACTGAGTTTAGTTTCGATAAGGAGTTCAATAGTAACGGATTCCCAAAGAAGGATGTAGCTAAGACAGTTAAAGCTGCTGTTGCCAAAGCCAAGCAAGATGACTTGAAAGGCAAAGCTGACGAGCTTAACGAGTTGAGTGAGATTCAAGAGAAGTATTCTAAGTGATTTTATATGGGGGCTTGGCTGACTTTAGTCAATCCCCTTTGTTTTAAGGAGGGAGGATGACAAAACGAATACTTGTAATTGATGGGTGGTTCAATGGGTAAGAAATTAGACTTGACTGGTAAGAGGTTTGGACGATTGGCAGTTATCTCTGAAGCCCCGAAGCACACCATGCCATCTGGATATAAGGCCCGCAAATGGAGGTGTGTCTGTGACTGCGGCGTAGAGCGTGAAATTTTTCAGACTGCCTTAACCTCGGGTGTAACTCAATCGTGTGGCTGTTATCGGATTGAACAACTACCAACTAATAGGGAATCCGCTAAGGGGTTGCGTACCGGGTGTGATAGAACAGATTACCGCTATAATGTGTGGAGCATGATGATTCAACGGTGTTATGAAAAGAATCATGATTCTTATGGAATTTATGGGGCAGCGGGGAAGACTGTTTGTGATAGGTGGCTGGAGAGGGGTGCAAGAGGCTTTAAGAACTTCTGCGAAGACATGGGAGAAAGACCGAAGGGGTTTAAGCTAGATCGCAGAGATAATAGTCTTGGTTATTCACCAGATAATTGTCGGTGGGTTAACGATAAAGTCTCTGTGATTAATAGAGGACTAAGCTCTAATAACACGTCTGGTGTTAAAGGTGTTATTTGGCATGAACACTATAACCGATGGTGTGCACAGATTGGGGTTGACTACACAAACGTTGTTCTTGGCTATTACGTGGATTGGTTTGATGCGGTATGCGCACGCAAATCTGGAGAGCTTGTATATTTCAAGGGGTTACTATGAAGAGGATACTTGTTGTCGATGCGGATACAATCTTACATGCGTCAGCTGCTCAACAACAGAAAAACGAATGTAATGTTATCCACAAGGCATCTGGACGTGAGAAGTTGTTTGAATCAAAAACTCTTTTCAACACTTGGATTAAATCCCAAGAAAAGTGGAGCAAAGATGAGTTTTATTGTGCTACAGTTTCAACTATCGTAGGTGAGCCTCGGTTTGCTTTCCAATCAATCAAGCAGAAAGTTGAAAAGATTGTTGAGGCTGGTGGGTGTGATGACTTCGTTGTGTGCATTGAAGGTGAGGGTAATTTCCGAAAGGATTACCAAACACCCTACGTCCGATACAAGGCACAACGCACAGAGAAGCCTTTGCTATTCCAAGAATGCAGAGAATTCTTTATCAAGAAATACAAAAAACGTGTTATACTCTCTGAAGCCAAAGAGACGGATGATACGGTTAATATCATGGCTTGGGAAGGTTATAACAAGGCACTACAGACACGTAAAAGAAGCGATAGCCCTTATGTCGTGGCCTACTGTGATAAAGATATCAAAGCCAACTCAAGAGGGTTTTTGCTCAACTATAACAAGCTTGAAGACGGTATTTTCTGGAATGACGGGCTTGCACAAACCAACGCTTATCTAACACAATGCCTGATTGGTGATGGAGCAGATAACATCGACGGTGTGCTAAAGCTTGCTGACATTACAAAGCAGCAATATAACATCCGTGTCAATGGTGTTGGCCCAGCTACAGCAGAAAAGATTCTAGACGGCGCTACTACAGAAAAAGAAATGGCTGATCGTGTCGTAGATGTTTATCAGCAAGCTTGGCCTGATGATTGGGAACAACGGCTACAAGATAATGCTTTCTTTCTTTATCTGCAACGCTATGAAGGAGAAGTGTTTACTTGGAATAAGTATTATGAAGGTCTAACTTCTTAAACAAAAATAGGAGTAAAGAGATGGAAAAGATTACTAAAGATTATCTAGAAGAGTATGTATCAGAACTGGGTGAGTTTGAGACTGAGCATCGTCGTGGTGCTACATTCTATGCAACCAACACATACACATTCAAGCAAGCTGACATTGACACCCTTAAAGAAGAAGGTGTAGATGCTTCTGACTTCCTCGATGTTCAAGTAGTGCTGAGCGGAATCTACGATGATGACAACGGATCAGATTGGTACAGTATGACTTGTTCTAGAGTCGAAGAATACCAAGAGTTTGTACCAGAGAAAGTGATTCCGGAGCACTACGTCACTCGTGCAAAGGCTACTCCGTTTGAACCTGTGTGGGAGTGATGTATGGAAGAAATTATTTCCAGAAAGGATGCACTAGAGTTAGGGTTGATATACTATTTCACGGGCTTGGCTTGTAAAAATGGGCACGTAGAAAAACGACACTGTAGTTCTGGGCAGTGTGTAGAATGCCGCAGGGAAATAACCCGTAGAAGTAGGAAAGGGCATAGATCAGACAAACCAGCAGGAGGTAAAGAGTTACCAAGTTGGGAGGTTTTAAATGAGTTGTTTGAGTATCGCGAAGATGGGCACCTCATTTGGAAGACCCGCCCAGCGTCTCATTTCAGGACAGAGCAAGGGTGTAGAGTTTTTAATTCAAAGAGGGCAGGCCACATTGCGGGATACTACAACCCGAGAAATAACTATATAACTATTAATCTGGATAACGTATACTACAGGGGTCACAGACTGATTTATAAACTTGTGTCTGGGTTAGAACCTGTTGGTGTTATAGATCACATAGATGGCGATCCCACAAATAATAGGATAGAAAACCTACGTGATTGTAGTGTGCAAGAAAATTGTTTTAATTCTGTTAAGACTTACAACAACGAAAAATCTACTAGTCAGTACAAGGGTGTGCAGATAACTAGGTCTGGTAAGTGGTTAGCTTCCATCCATAAAGGGGAGGTATTACTATCTAAGCTTTTCGATGATGAGCGGAGTGCTGCTGAGTGGTATGATGTACAGGCACTCGAACTTTTTGGTGTATTTGCTAAGGTGAATTTCCCGGTGGTGCAGGATGTCTAAAGTACCGTGGGGAGACGGGACTCCTTGGAAAAACTCAGTGGCATTTTTCACCTACCTTAGAGGTTGTTTACGGAAAGCTTGGTCGACTAATCCAATTAAATTAAATGTGATTAAGAAAAGTCGCTACCAGATTCCAAATACCAACCCAAAAGGCAACAAACCAACTGTGTGGGGTTTTGATTGTGTGTTGTGTGATAAAACTTTGCCTATTAAAGAGGGTAACGTAGACCACATCACCCCAGCAGGAAGTTTGAAGAAAACTGAGGATATTCAAGGTTTTGTTGAACGGTTGTTATATGTGACGGAGGCTGATTTGAGGCTTATTTGTAAGACATGTAACAGCACGCTTGCCTATGCGGACAAGCAAGGCATTTCTTTTGAGGAAGCAAGTTTGTGCAAGTTGGCTATAGATTTAAACAAGAAAGGAATGGACAAAGATTGGCTTGAAAGCAAGGGGATCGTTCCCTGCGGGAACTCTACAAAGCGACGTGAGCAGATACTTACTAAACTCAGAGAGGAGATAAAAGATGAGTGATCTTGAAGCACAAGAGTGGGTTAATGTGATGAGGGAGATGTATAAGAAAGCTAACATCAAAGGCTCAATGCAGTATGGTGGTCAGTTTTATAGCATTTGTGAAGCCTTTGGTCTTGACCCCGAAGAAACTAAAAAGGAGATAGAAAATGAATAACGACCAATACAGCAACATGATGGTAGCTTTCTCTATGCTTGAAGCTAAGATAGAAAAGCTTGAAAAGCTATTGCAGCCCAACCCTGTTGTAAATAATGCAGTGGTAGAAGGGGGTTTTGGTGAGAAGAAGCCATTCACAGCTCTTCGAGAGGTGAAAGATGCGTGTAATTAATTATCTTCTACTTGAGAAATTTATCGAGGCTTCTATTTTCTATCACGTTTGGGTGGAACAGCTTGTGAGGATTGGCGTATGAGCGATATTATAGATATCTTTAGTAAGAAAACAATTGAGACTTCTTCAGAAGTCTCCCCATTTCCCTGGCAAGATTACGTGAGGAATGTACGAGATATTCAAGCAGGGTTTCACACACTTAACAGTTATCAGAAGGGGGAAGCTATGGATGCTGTAGCTAATGCTTTCTGTGAAGTGCTTGAGAGCATTTTCGCTAATCGTAATAAGAAAGGGGAATGATTTTGATTTTAAAAGAATGGCATACGGATGCAATCAACCTAAAGAAGCAAGGTCTGTCAAGCCGTGCAATTGCCAAGATGCTGGGGAAGGGTAAGAGTTCGGTAAACGATCTTCTGAAGAAAGTGGTTTTTATTGAGAAACCTTTAGAAAAGAAAAAAGGTCCGAGAGTATTGTTTTTCGATATTGAAACTCGTCAACTAACCCTTGAAGGTTTTGGTCTTTTTAATCAAAACTTCTCCCTCGAACAGATTGCGGAGGATTGGAGTCTACTCAGCTTCAGCGCGAAATGGGGTGATAGTGAAGACATTATGTATTATGATGTCTCTGAAATGACAGAGGACGATCTTCTTGAGAAGCTTTATGAATTGTTTGACGAAGCCGATTTTTTGGTGGCGCACAATGGACGCCGCTTCGATGTAAAGCGTGTGAGGGCACGAATGATCGCACGAGGGTTTAAGCCTCATTCGCCAGTGCGCATCATCGACACTCTTGAAATCTGTAAAAAAGAATTTGCGATGACTAGCAATAAGTTGCAATATCTTACCAATCTTCTGTGTAAGACTAATAAGAAGTCAAGTCACGCGAAGTTTCCGGGTTTTATGTTGTGGCGTGAATTTGTCCGTGGAAACCCTGAAGCCATTCAGGAGATGCGTGATTATAATATTGTAGATGTAACATCTCTACAGGAGCTTTATGAGATAATTGCCCCTTGGTCATCCACCTTGCCGGTGTTTGAGGTGTATGAGGATGATATCTCAGATATGGAAAATTGGGAAGATTGTGGTTTTGTCTACAGCAATCTGGGTAAATACACTAAATATCGCAATAAAGTAACGGGGCAATATCGACGAGGAATTAAAAATCTCTTGAGCAAGGAAAAGAAAGAGAGTTTACTTCGTAACATCGTCTGACTAACACAAAGCACAAGGATGTGCAAGCTCTTAGAGGAGAAGATAATTGGAGGATTTTCGCTTAAGGCAACGCGTAGATAATAATGAAGCAGAGTTGCAAGCTTTGAAAGAATACATTAAAATATTGGAGAAGCGTCTTTTTGAAATTGAACAACGTACAATGGAGGGTGATGGGAAATGAAGAGACCGGAAAAAGCAAAGGTTAAAGTAACCACTGACACATACAGCTATATGGGATTGTATGCAGGGGCTGTTGTTGAGATTGATGAAGTGTATACTCAAGATGGCCAGATAACTGAGGTTGGATTTACCCTCAATGGTAAATATTGGGCACTAGATAAAAATCAGTTTGAAATTGTCCCGATGACACCGGCTACAAAAGATATGGTAAACTCTCCAAGTCACTACGCTTTGTTTGATGACATTGAGGCTATCCAAGTGATTGCATCATCAATGACAAAAGAAATGTTTAAGGGGTATTGCTTTGGGAACCTACTCAAGTATAAACTACGAGCTGGCGGCAAAGATGACACTCAGCAAGAGCTAAAGAAAGCTGAACGGTATAAAGGCTTGTATGAAGAATATCAACATTTGTGTAAACAAAACTAAGGAGAAGAAGTGAGTAAGTCAGAGGTTAAGCGTTTCAATGTCATCACCGGAAACGGTGTTGTTCAAGGGGATTTGTGGGAGGTTTGGAAGCAACTAAAGCAACAAGCGGCATTGGTGTATGAGGAGTCATTGGAAGGCTTTGAGGCAAGCCGTGATGAAGACATTGTAGAGCTATTGGATGCATACTGTGATATCTGGTACACCAATACATACCTTGGGCAGTTGCTTGAAGCTTATGGAGTAGATATTAAAGGGGCTATTGAAGCTGTATGCTCTAACAACTCTCAGAAGTACACGACAAGCTACACATACGCTAAAGAGTCTCAAGAATCTCTTGAAGAGAAAGGGATAAGCTGCTACATTGAAACTACAGTGTATGATGGGGAGACTTATTACACTGTTTGTCGTAATGAAGATAGCAAGGTGATGAAGTTGCTACACCATGAGAAACCTAGTCTTGAACAATTTGTGCCGGAGGAGATGAAGTAAATGTTTGATTTTAACAAGGTGCGGACAATTGGTGTAACTCTGCCTGTATGCGATGATATTCCAGACAGCGAAGGCATCCTGTCTTTTGCTGCTCGTGTGTCTTCACCAAACAACCAACAGAACTTTGAGACAGCAGGTAAGCTTCTTCAATACTGCGTAAAGCATAAGCATTATTCTGTATTTGAGACTTGCAACGTGGTGATGGAGATTGAGACACCACGAGATATTGCACGGCAGATTCTTCGTCATCGCAGCTTTAGTTTTCAAGAGTTTAGTCAGCGGTATGCCGAGGCTCAGCAGTTCATTACCCGCGAATGCCGATTGCAAGACAATAAGAATCGTCAGAACAGTCTTGAATTATCTGGTTCTGATGAAGAGAATCTGGTAGCACATTGGTGGGAATGTGCCCAAGCGGAGGTAACTGACCTTGTGACAGAATTGTATGAGCGTGCTTTAGTTGCAGGTATTGCTAAAGAAGTGGCTCGCTGTATTCTACCCGAAGGTCTTACAATGAGTAAGATGTACATGAATGGTACGGTCCGAAGCTGGTTGCACTTTATACAAGTACGTGATGATGAAGGCGTTGCACAGAAAGAAGTTGTAGACGTAGCACGCAAAGCTAAAGTAGAATTACTAAAGCATTTTCCATTCCTTGAAGAGATGTTGGAGAAATAATATGGACTACGGTGGAACATTCACACAATATTGCAATGACCTTGTTAACCTCTACAAGAAGCGAGAGGGACTTGGTGGAGATGAAGCAAGGCGGCTTGTATTAGATATGATTGATGATGTAAAAGAAAGTTTTGAAGAGGGTGTTTCACCACAAGAGTTTTATAACAGTTAAGGAGTAGTACACATGGTTCCGAAGTCGCTGAGTTTTTATACGATGATGCAATATCCACCTTTTAAGAAAGCAGTGGAGCAAGAAGATAAAGAAACGTTTGAAAAGATTATTTTTGAAGCTGGAATTGATACAGCACAACCATATCAAGTGGTGAGTTGTGAACATCGCCCCGTAGCAGATAAGCCATTTATTTTTAATGGGCCACGAGTTGAGGGAAGTGAGAGGACAGATCGTGAATACCTGCGTAGTGGCATTGCTTCTAAAGAGGCTCACATTGATGCTATTCAAGACCCGACTCTTAGGGCTGACCTCTTATCAATGGGACGTGAGGGTGCATCTGATCGAACATGGGCTGATGATAATGTAGCTCGTAAAGTAATCCAGAAAGAAAAGAATAAGGGGATTTAATAGTTTATGAGCGATAAAGAAAGTAGTGTTCGTGAACATCTAAGCATCATTATTGATACTGCACGAGATAAAGATATTCCAGAGCAAGGCTTTTCCATGCTCACCCGTAAAGGCTTCTATAAACGTGACCACGAGACAAGTCCACAGGAAGGATTTGCTCGTGCCGCCACTTGCTATAGCTTTGGGGATTATGAGCTGGCTCAACGTATTTATGACTATGCAAGTAAAGGTTGGTACACTAATGCAAGTCCTGTGCTGAGTAACGCTGTTGAAATTGAGTGGCCTACATTTACAAAAGAGCAGTTTGAAGAAGCTGGGGATTGGTTGGAAGAAAGTGTGACGCCGGACGGTCTGCCAATTAGTTGCTTTCTAACTAAGATTCCAGATACTAAAGCTGGACTTGTCGAAGCTCGAACAGAGACAGAATGGCTTTCAATGATGGGTGGCGGTATCGGTATTTGGTTTGCGAATCGTGCCCCTGATGAGAAGAGTACAGGCGTTATGGCCCATTCTTCCACTTATGATGCTGATACGCTTGCATATAAGCAGAAAGAATCACGGCGGGGTAGCATTGGAGCTTATCTGGACATCGACCATCCAGAGATTGTACAGTTTATTGGCATGCGTGACCCTGTTGGTGGCGACAGTAATAAGAAGTGCTTCAACCTAAACAACGCTGTTGTACTAACTGACAAGTTCATGCACGCAGTTATTAAAGGGGAAGATTACGAACTGGTTGATCCTAAGCATGGCCCTACTGGACGTTTTCTAAATGCTCAGCATATGTGGGAAGAGATTCTTCAAATGCGGTTTGAGACTGGTGAACCCTACATTATGTGGCGAGACACTGTGAACCGTAAGATTCCTAAGTGGATTAAGAATCCTCACTATTTTGTGGGACAGAGCAACTTATGCGTGGCTCCTGAGACTGTGATTCTTACAGACAAAGGTTATGAAACCATCTCTGAACTGGAAGGTGAAAAAGTAAATGTGTGGAACGGTGAAGAGTGGAGTGAAGTTGAAGTAATTAAGACTGGACAGAATCAAGAACTTCTGACAGTCAAGACAAATAGCGGCTTTGAGCTTGACTGCACTGAGTATCATAAATTCTATGTCATGGAAGGTAATCGACGGAATGGGCGAGTAATTGAAAAGCGTGCTCATGAGCTGCGGGCCGGAGATAAGCTAGTTAAACTAGAGACACCTGTAATCCAAGGTAATCTCATTTTGGATAAAGCTTATCAGAATGGATTTTATTCTGGTGATGGTTGTACTGTGAATGGAAAAGCTCGTGTTTATCTCTATGGTGAAAAACGTAATCTCGTTGACCAGTTCCCTAATAAAGAGCAACACTGTGTTCAGGACAACAGTAACCGGGAATACTTCTATGTAGATGGGCTTAAGCATAAGTTTTTTGTGCCGGATGCAAGCTATGATGTAGATAGTCGAGTGAAGTGGCTGGCTGGTCTTTTGGACAGCGACGGGTGCCTATTGGTAAATGGCAAATCTCAGACCTTGCAGGTTGCCTCAACTCAAGGGGGCTTCTTAGAGAGCGTGCAGCTAATGCTACAAACTCTAGGAATCCAGTCAAAGGTTGTGCATGCACGGGATGAAGGTAGTTTCTTATTGCCAGCCAATGACGGCTCGGGTGAACTTAAAGAGTTCGATTGCAAGAAGGTTGTGCGTTTGCTGATTAATGGTATGGGTATTGTTAAGCTTCTTTCGATGGGTATGGAGACTTATCGTATCAAACCTAGCAACCATATCCCTAACAGGGATGCCAGTGCTTTCGTAAAGGTGGAGCAAGTTATCCGTACCGGACGTGTTGATGACACTTATTGTTTTGTTGAACCTAAAAAGCACATGGGCGTCTTCAATGGTTTATTGACAGGACAATGCTCGGAAATTACCTTGTGGACTTCAGAGAAGCGAACGGCTGTTTGCTGTCTCTCTAGCCTGAACCTTGAGAAGTATGAGGAATGGAAAGACACAACAATTGTTGAAGACTTGGTACGGTATTTGGACAATGTTCTTGAATACTTTATCCGTCTTGCACCAAAAGAGTTGAAGAAGGCTGTTTACTCCGCCTCCAAAGAGCGAGCGCTTGGCCTTGGAACACTCGGGTGGCACTCTTACCTGCAAAGTAAGATGATTCCGTTTGAAAGTGGTGGTTTTAACAGTGCTATTCAGCACACACACCAGATTTACGGGAACATTAAAGCTAAGGCAGTAAAGGCTAGCGAACAACTGGCAGTTGAGCGAGGTGAGGCACCAGATTGCGTTGGTAGCGGAATGCGTAACAGCCATCTGCTTGCCATTGCACCAAATGCTTCTAGCTCAAGTATGGTTGGAGCCAGTCCAAGTATTGAACCGTTTAAAGATAACTATTTTGTTGCTGACGGACGTGCTGGGGCTTTCTTGATTAAGAACAAGCATCTTGAAAAGCTGCTTAAAGTAAAAGGTCAGGATAGAGAAGAAATTTGGAAGTCGATTGAACGGAATAACGGTAGTGTGCAACATCTTGATTTTCTTTCAGACGAAGAAAAAGCAGTATTTAAAACTTCCTCTGAAATTGACCCTATGTGGATCATTGAGCAAGCAGCAGCACGCACACCGCATATCTGTCAGTCCACCAGTCTGAATATCTTTGTGGATAAAGGTATCACCAAAGAAGAGATGTCTGATATACACATGACAGCTTGGGCAAAAGGTGTACCAACTATGTACTACTGCCGCGCTGAAGGTGCAGATAAAGCAGATATTGGAACAGGCTCAGACAAACCTTTGAATGCTGTTGCTGTGCGAAAGAAGATTGAATATGATGACGGCTGTTTGAGCTGTGAGGCATAATTGGACTACGTAAAAATCTATGAAGTTTTCATGGCAAGTCGAAAAGAACGGGGATGGGGTAAAACCCATCCTCAGTTCCTCGAAAGGCATCACATTAAACCTAAATCAGCAGGGGGAGATAACAGTAAGAGTAATTTAGTATTTCTTACTCCACGAGAACATTTTGTAGCCCACAAGCTGCTATATAAGATATCTCCCACGAAAGAGAACGCATATGCACTTGTAGCACTAACAAGGATGTCAGCCCGAGAGGGGATTATAAGGTGCAACTCATTGGAAATCGAGAAGGGAAGGGTACTAGCTTCTAAACTTTCCTCTGAAAGGATGTCAGGAGATAATAATCCCGGTAGTGGTAAGTTCGGGAAAGAGCACCACCTGTTTACAGGGGTTTGGGTGACGCCCAGCGGAAGATTTGAGACTCTGGATGAAGCCGCTTCTGTTACAGGGATAGGTAGATCTTCTGTACAAAGGAGATGTAAAAATCCAGACTATGTAAATAATGCCCCGAGACTAGGCCTAGAGAATATGGGCAAGTCTTGGAGAGAACTAGGCTATTGGTTTGAGGAGTGCGAAATTAATGAGTGTTTTTAAAGAAAGTAAGAGTTATAAACCCTTTGTTTATTCTTGGGCCGCTGAAGCGGCTCAAAAACATAACATAGATATGTATTGGGATGTTATGCAAGTTAACCTTCAAGATGATGTTCAACAGTATTTCTCGAAGGAAGGATTGAAGACAGCTACAGTGTCACATGAGCAGAATAAGAATATTCTTGATCGCACACTATGCTTGTTCACGGAAATGGATCGTACTGTTGGACAAGGCTACACGGAACTTCTACCATTCATTAAGAATAATGAAATCCGCAATATGCTAATGACTTTTGCAGCAAGGGAGGTGGTGCATCAGCGTGCCTATGCTCTAGCAGCAGAGACATTTGGTTTTAGTAATAATGATTGGCAAGCTTTTGCTGACTATAAGGAGATGGTGGACAAGCTTGATGTAATGACTGAAGATTTTGCTCCAGAAGGTTGCCGTGATGAGCTTCGTGCGGCAATCAAGATTACTCAGATTTTCCTTGGTGAGGGTATGGGTTTGTTTGGGGCATTTGCTACGCTTCTTAACCAGAAACGTTCGGGCATCCTTAATGGCTTCAATGACATTAATGAATGGTCCCTTAAGGATGAGCAGGAGCACGTTCTTAAAAACATCCTGACTGTTAAAGAGATGGAGCGCGATCTTACTGAAGTGGAAAGTATTGTGCTACGTGAGGCTACCTTTACGTTGGTAGAAAGCTACAAGCAAGTAGAGAATAAATATCTTGATCTTGTATTTGAGATGGGGGGTGCGGAAGGGTTGACGCTTGAAGGTATGAAAGGTTATATCAATTACCTTGGACAGCTACGACTTTTCCAACGTGGCTACATTCCTGTCTCAGAGGTCCCTGAAAATCCTCTTCCTTGGATGGAGTGGTTATTGGGAGCTAACAAGCACAAGAACTTCTTTGAGTCAAAGGTTGCTGATTACGTCCACCGCAAGTTACCGGGAGATGTAAACTACAATAAGTATTTGCACATCTTGAATTGACAGCACAGAAAATGTAGCTTAAAATTAACCCCATCATCTGACACACCGTTGGGTGGTGGGTATTTTTATTTGAGGAGGAAATATGGAATTTAAAAAGTTTAGCAGTCTGGAGAACACATACCGTCAAAACCTTATTGATAAAGTCCAGTATGAGGGTAAGGACGGTGGTTTATGGATGGCAACTGAGAAGATTCACGGTTGTTTCCAAGGCAAAACCAAGGTCACACTCCCGGACGGTAGCTACAAGACAATTCAAGAGATTGTAGAGTCTAAATATGGCGGGGAAGTATTGGGTGTAGATAAAGAAGGTAAACTTGTCCCAACCAAAGTAGTTAATTGGTACGAAAACGGAAATACAACAGAGTGGCTTAAAGTAACTTTCCAGACTTATGGTGGTAAGGGTGGGAATAGTCGCGTTGTTAAGTGTACACCAAACCACAAGTTCTTTTCACAAGGTCAATACCTGCCAATGTCAGAGTTGGTTATTGGAGACTTTGTAGAGTACACCTACTCTGGTTGCTCTCTGAGTTTTATCCAAGAACAAATTCTTATCGGTAAAATGCTTGGGGATGGTTCTTTGTCAAACTCGGCTGTGACTTTTGGTCACAAAGAACTGCACGAAGATTACACTGATTTTACTATGAAGTGTCTTGGTTCATTGGCTGGTAAGCGTCAAGCTAATACTTTATCTGGGTATGGTACAACTATCTGTCGTGGTCGTAGTATTTCCACAGAAGAGATTGACAAACTGTTTGAATCATGGGATAAGTCCGTTGGTTATGTGCCTGAAATCACTCTGACACCGATCAGTCTTGCTTTCTGGTACTTGGACGATGGTAGTATTTGTTTAAATGACAACCAGAAACCCAGAGCCAGTTTTGCTACTTGTGGATTTACAAAAGAGTCTTGCCTTAACTTGAAAGCAAGCCTTGCAAATCTGGGCATTACTTCAGAAGTGAATGGTGAAGAGGGGCGTTTGAGGATTACGCTGTCAGCAGACTCAACAGACTTATTGTTCTCTTATATTTGCAACTTGGTCCCTGAATCTATGCAGTATAAGTTGCCTTGGCAGTTTAGAATTCAAGGGTCTGGTGCGGGTTTTATTGAACAAGCAGCTCACGACTTTGCATCTCGGAAGTCTTATGCTGTTATCAAAAGTATTGAGCAAATCTCCGAAGACAAACAACGCTACGACATTGAGACGGAAACTCACAACTATTTTGCCAACAATCTGCACGTACACAATTGCAACTTCAGCTTCTGGTGTGATGGGGTAGAGGTGAAGGTTGCTTCACGCACTCAGTTTGTTGATGGTACGTTCTTCAATTGCCAAGTAGTGATTAACCGCTATTCACAAGGCATTCTTGATTGGTGCGTTCGTAATAATGTTCAGGACCTCATTGTCTATGGGGAACTATATGGGAAGGGTGTTCAAAAAGAGGTTGAGTATGGTGATAGAGACTTCCGCGCTTTTGATGTTGTAATTGATGGGACTACCCAAGACAAACTTGGCGCCATCTCCATCGCAAAGGATTGTGGTTTACTTTTTACACCTGTTATCAAGGTTGGTTCATTTAAAGACTGTCTTCAACTTCCCAACACCTTCCAATCTTGGCTAACGCCGGATGAGTTTATCAACGAAGAAAACTTTGCGGAAGGTCTTGTGATTGAACCTGTGACTCCTGCATACTTGAATAACGGCAGTCGCATACACTTCAAGAACAAGACAGAATCTTTCAGTGAGAAAAAGCGACAGCCTAAAGAAAACCAAGTCTTTGAGCTGTCGGAGCAAGAATCAGATTTAATGAATTCGCTGCTTGAGTACAATACGCCTCAACGAGTACAGAACGTGTTATCTAAATTCGGAAAGGTTACTAATAAAGACTTCGGTAAGATTCTAGGACTCACCACCCAAGACTTGTTAGAAGAGTTCACTAAAGAAACTGAGAGCGACCCAAAGGCAGTTGCACAAGATAACTGGAAACAGTTCAACAAGCTCTTGCAAGCAGAGATTGGTAAGGTTGTTCGTTCAGAATTCCTTCTTAAAATCTAGACATTAAAAAGCCCGGCCATCCTTCACAGGAGCCGGGCTAAGTTTCTACGAGGTCGGGAAGCAAGTTCCCTGCGAGGCGATAAGTCACCCTCTTATTATTAATCTTAAATCTTCTGCCCAAGTTCCATTTTTACAGTAGCACCAGCTAACGCACAATATTATTAGCACTGTTGCTTATCACAACATTATTAACTGCTTTAGCTTGGCTCTTGAGTCCCTTATTCTCAGCTTCCAATGCCTTAATCCTCTGCTCCATTAGAGAAATTCTTTGGTGAGTGCTCGACTGATAAATGTCTTGCACTTCAGCCAGCTTATTAACTCTTCCCTCAAGATACTTCAATGTATTGTCTGAGAGAGACTGCATCTCTTGTCTAATTTCTTTTAATTCCGTTTTAAAGGCTCCACTTGTTGCATTGTCGTTCGTGATGTTCAACAACAGGCCAAGTGTAGTGATAGATAGGATGAGGAAGGTCAAGTCAACCATTCTATGAATCACTTTCCAGAACATATCACGCCCTTATTATTTTATGGTTTTGTCACCCTTCCAAACAGGAGGTCCATCCTCGCAAGAATATCAGACTGCATCCCTTCGATACGGTTCATAATCCTCGTCTCTGTATCCTTCAGATCGGACTTACTTACCTTGTCCATGTAAAGAAAGGATACACGCTCTTCTAATCGTGCAACATCTGCACGCTGGTCTTGGTAGGCCATGAACAATATTGCAATTAGAAGACCGCCTGCCCAAATGGCAAAGCGTTCAAACAATCCGTTAAGTCTTCGCTCACCTGCTACAACTGTCACCTCTGCTGGATGTTCTCCGCTATTTGGCATTGTCTTGATCCTGTTTATAGATAAGCAATTTATCTTGCTTGTTCTTTTTAATCTTCTCAATCTGTAGTTTGTAAAGGCCTACGCATTCAACATTACTGTTATACCCTTGGGCAAGAGCAAGAAGACTCTCACCGGGAGGCGTGGCTTTACATGGATGGGTTAGAAGACTGTCCGATGGTGCAACGACTATCGTCTGGCTCGACGCTACAATATCCTTGGAGGAGCAAGCTTGCAAGCTCAGGACTAAGCTTAGCGCTATTGTCAACGTAGTCACTCTGGGTAGATGTTTCATTTGACTTCTCTTGTATGATGAGGGGGCTTTTCTTTGAGAGGGCAGAGATTCTTTCATTAAGACTATCCACCTTCTCACTCAATTCCCTTTTCTCAGCTTCAAGCTCCACTACTGCAACATCATCAGCCTTGCACGATAACTCCTGTTGTTTAAGGGAGTTTTGCAGGCTTAAATTGGCGTCAGAGGCTATCTGTAGCCTATCCTCAGCTACAGCAAGATCACCTTTTATCTGGTAGGAATAATAAGCAAAACCTGCTGTTGAAGCGAAGAATACAAGGTTGGTAATCAACAGCACTTTGATGAGGGGAGAAGAAAGAAAACTAAACACGTTCACCCTTCCTTGGAAGCTGTATCTTCCCTATCTTCTTCCCAAAACAACTGCCCATCTTCTTCCAAATCCTGCTTGAGAAACCTACCAGCAACACCAAGTACACCAAAGAAAACAGCAAGACCAACAACCATTGGAAACGCGAGGCCATAGGAAATCACCCCTAAGACAGCCAAAGCAGAGACACTGGCAGCAGAAAGAATGTTGGCCACCATTGCCCATACAGAATAAGACTTCAGGAGCTTTTTAGGATCATTTACTATCTTCATAAAACTCCTTCACATATTCTGGGGGATTTCCAAGGCACCAAGCTTTCTCTACTTCCCTACGCCGTACCAAACCACCGTACTTTTTCTTTTTGGCATATACCCAACGAGAGAGCTGGTCACAAGCTTGCTCATACTTTCCTTGATTGAACAAGCGAGCTAGAGTGGATGTCTTGACGTTTGTAATCCCTACATTATAAGCAAAGCTAATCATTGCTGCATGTTGGTAATCATTCTGATACCTCACCTTAAAAACTTTATCAAGTTGTCTATCAAACTTAACAAGTTCTTCAGCAAGCATCTCAGCACATTGTTCATCCGTGAACTTCTGCCCTAGTTTAATGTGTGATCCAGTTTGTCCATAACATCCGGTAGGAATTCCAACGACATCGAGGTACGTCTCATGCCAGCCATTCTTCTTGTGTTCCCCCTCCATTGGAACGACAAGAAAAGCGCCCGAGAGTGCAAGAGCACTTCCGAGGCCGTAGGCTACTAGTTTTTTATATAAACTTCTCATAGGTCACCTTCAACCGCAGATTTGAACACTGCCCGTGATCTGCACGAGCGCGCCAGTTATGCCTAGCACCAAACGCAGCATTCCGCCGTTGTCGACTGCCGACACAGTGATGGCCGACGAACTCCGTTTATCGACATTTGCGCCGTAAAGATCGCCATAGACTTGGCTAATTCCATTACCGTCTTGCACAGTGAAAACGAACTTAGCGAAGAGTGAGTTGGGCCGGAAGTTGATCTGCGTGTCCACATGGACAACACCGCCGCCGTGCGTGAAGGATGCAAAAAACACGGAGCCATCCAGCGCTGGACCGACATCGCCGCCGCGCCGCATTGGGATGATCGACGAGCCAGAATAGACAGCTTTCTGACGGAAGTCCCCAACGGCGAGACCTGTCTTTGCTGTCAACTTCCTAATGTCAGTGTTAGGTGAGGTAATCCAGTTGGCCGGGATAGATTGATCTGCCAAACCATCAGCACGAAGGGTATATTCGATATAGTTCTTAATCGCAGATACGACCATTCGACCCCGATAGGTGACGCCTCCCGTTACGCCGCCGATATTTGCAAGGTAGTTTGACGAATCCCATTCACCAAAGAGGGTTGGGCCCGCCGTGGTGCTCGCGCCGTCGTCAAAAACTACATCGACGTAATTGATGTAGTTCCCTGAAAACTTGAATGTCCCTGTGCCAACTTCCTTTACATCAAACAGCGTGCCGGGGACTGCTTCAAAATACCCCCCGTTCACAGCAACACCAAGACAGTCGCCGGTAAACTTGAAGCCCTTTGTTCCTCCCTCGAATGTCGCGCCGTTCAGCGTAAAGGCCGTGCATCCGCCTTCGACAAAGAAACCGAATTCCATAACGCAGCTGACCCGCGTGAGGACTATGGCGTTTGATTGATCTTTGAAGTGATAGCAAGGATAAGCTGCATCACTGCCCCCGCTCGCAAAGACATCTTCAATCGTCGGGTAGTAGCAGCGCTGCATCTTCCAGGCTTGGCGGCAATTCTGGAAAACCAACTGCTTCAAAGAACTTCCCATCACGAAGTTGAATAGGTCGAAACCTAGACCTACGTCACGAATAAAGCCGCCAAAGACGGACGCGTAACGCACCAACTCGGTATCCGCCGCCGATCCTATGTTACTGGTGACTACCTCTCCAACCAGCGAGGCGGTGCGGAACATTGTTCCGACTGTAGTTCCCGCGCCCTTCAGCGTCGCGCCGCACAGGTTCAGTTTGATGTTAGACGGGAGCAGAATCGTCCCTGCGATGAAGTAGGTTCGTCCCGGCGAGAAGCGGATCTCACCACCGCCCAAGATAGCTACGGCCTGAATCAAACTGTTGACTGCCGCTGTATCGTCTGTAACACCATCCCCCAAAGCACCAGAAGCATTAACACTCACCACAGTATCTAGTGCCGATTGTACGGTGCCAGATACCACACTGGAAAGTCTGTTTTGTTTAAACCCTACAAATGATGACCCATCAACGCTGTTCAGGTCAGTGCGGAGGTCATCGGTATAGCTGTTGGCTTGAGATGAAACAACATCAAGAGCGCCTTGAGTTGCAAAAGCTGATACATCCTCGAAGGCAGCAGAGCCCAGTGTGTCAATTGTAGCTTCAATAGCCACAAGTTCATCAGAAATTTGAGCCACTGACTTAACAACAGAAGCTGATGTACCATCAAACTGATAAACAACACCTGTAGACTTGATTGTGAATGTTGACCACTTAGGTGTGGGAGATGAAAACCAAGAACTGCCAACCGCAAAGTACAGTCGGCTGTCTGTAGTTAGAAAATAGGCTTGTCCATTAATCGCAGGAGGTAAAGAGTCAACAACCCCTTCTACGTTACGATCAAACATGAAAGAGAATTTAGTAAGGTTCTCATCCATACCACTGTTCCAGCCGCTCTCGCCGAAGTCCCATCCATACCTCCCCTCTAAGAAGGGGCTGACTTTCTGTGCCATGATTTAAACCTCTTTATTTTGTTCTGGGGAAGTTGGGCGATGCTTATATTGTGGGTAACTCTCATGCAAAGGCCAATCCCTTAGCTCGTTACGATAAGCACGCCAATCCTGTTCCTTCACGGTGGTTGTGTGATAACCATCTGCGATCTTATCTAACTCTTCGCTTACCCTCTGAAGCTCTGTCTTTACCCACCAAACCTCGGAAGCTTTATCGTTTTTAAGGTCAGCTTGCTTATATTTAAACTTACCACCTTCTGTTACACTAACCTGTTTACCTGAGTTCAGAGCTGTAATGACTTTGCTGTAGGCATCTTCATCAAGAGGGACTACATCAGGGGGCATATCTTCAACATCAAAAAGTGCATCGTTATACAATGCTTGCCTAGTTTGGCTAAAGTAATTCATTAATAACCTACTACAAATATTCTAAATCCACGAGAGGTTGCCGAGTCTTGCAATAAAACAAAACCTGAGTTAGTTACAACACCTACGGCGGTACTAACAGGCCCATTCGCTTGAAAGCCGTGTTCAATTTGTATACTAAGAACGCCACCCGGAAACGCGGACGGGAAGGATACAGTAGCTCCACTTGTCACAGTGGCTGTACACCACTGGAGAATCAAACCTCCCGGCAGCTTCTGAAAGCCATTATCAGTAAGTTGTTGGTTTGCACCTTTAAAAGCTTCAGCCAACCGAAGGGGCGTTAGTAGTGTGGTGTTACCTGTCCATGCTTGTGCTTGTGCTGTCGAAGCCACTGTGGTTCTAGCGTTCACTTCTGCTTGACTATAAGTCTCTAACTTACTATATACAGCAAGATTAGTGCGGAATGTCTCTGCTACAAAATCACTACCATTGTTACTCAGTTGTGCGTAACGGGCGTCACTGTCAGTTTTAGTGAAAAAGTCTCCAGCATTAGCAAAGGCAATTTCCCAATAAGTGTCTGAGGTATCTGTTGCGGGGTTGTTACCTATGTTAGTTAAAACACAACGATAAATAGTCCCTGTAGTATCTTGAACATAACTCTTCTCTGCTTGATACTCAGTCTCAGCGTCCCACTCGGCAATGCCACGTTGGTTCAAGTGAGCAAGCATCTGATCTTGCTTAAAATCAATTTGGTTGAAGTATTGACGCGGGGGAATCTCAACTCCCCAACCACTTGCGTACTTTGTGTCGCCGGGATAAAGACGATCACCACCACTTGCCCAAACATTATTCAGGTTTTCGGGTTTTAAAAATTCCATAATTCTCTCTCAATAAATTCAGTAAAAGTGGTGTTTAATACAAGGTAGCAAAGGTTCCTCCATCACCGGATAGGACAAAATCACTGTCACCATACTCAAGACCCCAACCAAGACCATAACCATAAGTCCCTGTGAACTCCCCGAACCCTTTGGCACCGGGGGCACCTTGGAAACCAAAGTAGCTATCACCATCAAACTCTCCGTAGTTGATGCGAACACCAACGGTTTTAGGAATAAGTCTTGATGGGTAGCCTTGAGAAGTGCTTACATAATTTAGTAGAGCACGTTCAAAGCTTGTAAGGATTCGACCAAACATTAAGGTAACTTGAGCATCACCTTCTGATGTAATGGATATAGGCAGATCAAAGATTGTATTTACAACAGTGATAAATTCTTCTGGTGTAGAGCTTGTAATGTTTTTGAAAATCTTAGCTTTAATAAACTTACGATAAGTTCCATCATCAAGATTTACGTTACCCCCAAAAGGAGTCCCAAAGCTGTAGAACAAACCACCAATAGTTGCATCTTGAGTAGTACCCATCGACTGTGCATTAGGGGAACCTTGGAAACCAAAGTATTCGTACAAATCAGCTTCAAGAAGTTCTCTTGGTTGACCTACGATTTCGCCGATGTTGTCTAATTGAACACCAACTGCTGTATCAATTGACCTAAGCTGCATCAAATCTTTAAGTGCTTCTTGTATATCATTATCACCGGCAACCAAGATTTGCAGGAATTTGTCAAAAATGTCCTTACCCTTGAATTGCTCGGTGACTCTTTCACGTGCAATCTCAAGATGCTCTACTCTCTCAAAAGGATTGGTAGCCATTCACCCCTCCTTAAGCTTGAGTGATAGTTATGTTATTAGGATCAAGAGAAAACAGCTCGTTGAAATTAACAGGAATATTCATCTTTCCGGTTGGATTAGGTGAAGTGCCAATTGACATATCAAGCACTTGATGACCCGGTACAGAGTTCACAGGAGTATACAAGCGACTGTAAACAACATCATCACCAATGCCAAAATTAGCCTCCATGTAAGCAGCGATAGCAGCCTTCATTACAGCATCTCCATCTTGTGGATAGTTTGAGTCTGTCTGAAGCTCAATGCTGATGTAGACGTTTACAGGGTTTGGTCTTTCAAAACCAATATCATGTGGGAAGCCTTGGCTATCATAAATAGTCACAGAAGTGTTACCATAACTACGAATTCCCAGTGGTTTGTTTTCCCATATAGTTTGTGCAATGTTTGTACTGATACCACCAAGAACAATTGGTAAGAAGCTATGAGCAGGGATACCCTTATCATCGGTCACGTCAGTATCATTCTCATAGATAACAACTTGCTCTACAGCATCGAGGTTAATCAACGCTGAATATAAAGCTTCAAGGATGTTAGAAGCCCTTTCAAACTTACTTACACGAAAGCGTTCACGAAGCTCAGCGTCCGTCTCTTTAAAACGTCCAGTATTAGCAGAGATGGGGTTTGTTACACTATCCCAGCCAAGCACAGGAGTTGCAATCGTTGTGATTGTATTAACTGGCTGTTCAATTGGTCCGAAGTCTTCTGCCTGAACATCCCCAAGCTTCGTGACTTTAGTGATGCCAAGATTGTTTGACTTAGAGAACGTTACAGTTTGGAAGATGTCTGCAAGGTCTACTTTAAGAGTAGAGCCAACAATGGTAGCTACAAGACTTGGATGGTTTGCATCAATCTCGGCTTTCAATCCTGCTACAATAGAAGCTTGTGTAGCTGATGAAGCACTGCTTGTAAAGCTCACCGTGGATGAGCTTGTAAGTCTTGCGTAAGTGATGCTATAAATAGCGTTATTCTGCACGTTTGTGACACTAAAAACAGCGCCAGCAGCTACAGAGGGAGATAGTGCTACACTACCAAGAACGTTGAATCTCTCACCCGTAGTAGCACTAGAAACAACACTTCCAGCAGGGATAAGGGTGCCGTTGTCACCAGTGAAAAGCATCTGTGCTGTGGTGTATGTATTTTGGAAACGAGTAATACCACCAAGAGCTACAAGGTTATCCAAAGGAATACCAGTTGCGGAGTTGGGATCAAAGGCCGAATAGACCTGCTGAATTGCTTCCCAAAGATCAGCATCACTTGGGCAAGACAGGTCAATCAACCGTCCAAGAGCAGAGGATGTAGATGTGTCTACGACTCCATTGGGTGGTGTAAGATCCTGAAATAACTGTACGGCTAGCTGTCTCCTTTCTGCCAAAAGCTCAGACAGCCTTTTTATTACCAAACCTTCTGCCGTTAATGCCATAATTTATAATCCTCATATTGTTTATTCTGAATCTCTAGAAGCTCTTCCAGTTCATCTGTGAGGATAGTTTCGGTAAAGCCTGAAGGTAGGGACTCTTTTGTGAATGACATTGTAAAGTTATCCTTCAAGACCCTCTCATGGTTAAGTGCATCTTGTCCTACCTCATACTCCCAGCTCTGGTAAAGAGAGAACTCCACTCCGACAGGGCGGCAAAGTTTGTTGTGTTGGATGATACGCCTGCGTAAGTCACTAGTTATCCCGTACTTATAACCAATCAAAACTCCATCGCTTACTATAGAAAGTATATAAAGGGTGGCAGCTATATCTTTTTGGAAACCGTACTTGGCGCATCGAGGACAACCACAGCCTTTCAAGACAGATGCTACAGAAGTGTCCCATTTGTACTCACACTTCTTGCAGCTTAGAAAGGTGCGGGAGTCTTTACTGTAACCTAGTTTTGCGTACCGGAAAGATACTAGTTGAACGGAATCATCTAATCTTTCCAATACTCTATTTAGAACCACTTCCTCTGTCAGCTTCTCTGCGTGCCCACAATCAGCGCAGCAGCTAATTCTATTGTAGGCCAATGCGTTGTAATTCGATTCCCACACTTTCCCACAAAGATTGCACTTAACCGATAGCGGATCAAAAGCACCACTCACTTCCATACTCATGAGAGTTAAAGGTTTGCCCTCAATGGCATCAAGTATCTTTTTAAGTTTACGGGCGGGTGTTGTTGCTGCCTTTTTGCTGCATAGGCAAGGTTTCCTGCCAGATAGAATGCTAGCGGCTGTTACGGTTGAAATCTCTTCACACACAACGCACTTAACTTTAAAATAACTTCTCTGGTTTTTACCTTCTTCCAAGATTTCGTAATTCTGGCCGTTGTGTGAATATTTACTTTCCTTATAGTATTCAGATAACAACATAGCCCCAACCTTGAAACAGTTGCACAGCCAATTGCCTACGCTCGGCTAACAACTCGGAAAGTCTTTTAATAACTAAGCCTTCGGCTGTGAGTGCCATAGATTCTCCATATTACGCCGTTGGCGTTATTGTGATTGTTTCTGTTTCATCGCCACTAGTCACTTTGACGCGGAAGGTTATTGAGTACACACGATTAACAAGGGTAGATTCAAAGAATGTAATCTCTTTAACTCCACGCTCTTCAAGAATGGCAGTTTGAAATATCTGATCTACTACACCTTTCTTGTTCTTGTGTCCTAACACTCTGGAGAAGTAGGGGATTCCATAACCCAAGTCCAAAAACCACTCTCCACGGAACGTCAGCAGTTTAATCTTCAAGCGTTGAGCAACAACGCCTGTTCGCTCCAATGTGACTGGCGTAGCTCCGTTAACAAAAACGCAATCGTGAGATACAGGGTCTAGTAAGAGGTCCATTAAAGTATCTCCTTAAATTTCTAATAGGGTCATGGATTTGATGGCCCCGGTGAGTCACCATGTACGTGCGTATTGAAAATAACGCCGTTGAAAGACAGAGCACCTGTGGTATTGTAATTACCCACTTGTGTTATGTTACCACCGAAGGTAATATCTCCAGTCCACATTGTTTGCAAAGCATTCACTGTAAGCTCTGCTGTATTCAAAGAGATAGACGTATCAGCAATGACTTGTGCCTCGTTGCAATTAACTTCTACTTTAGCTTTGGTGTTAATCATCACCACACCGCTTGGTTTTATCCGAAGCTCGGCCTCTTCAGCAGTACCAATGTTATTCACCAACACGGCATCATCTGTGCTATGTTCCCAGAATCTTTTCTCCGGGTTATTTACGGCTACACTTGGGGGCTGAATGCCGGGATAGAAAACTGCATCCCCTTTATCAAACTTTGCAGCATTTAGCGGAGTAGACGGATAACCACTACCAGACTTCCAAGCATCTAAGTTTCTCATTGAGAAAACAGCCAGACCCGTATCCCCAACTTTAATGGGGAAGGTGAATGCTGCTGTCTTGCTAGCTGGAAAGCTAATCGGTACACGAAGAATTGGTGGTCTTTCAGCCACAGAGCCATCTAAGAACTTCTGATTAATACTCGGTTGAATGTCAACCATCTGCTTGTCAAGGTGAACACCGACAACAATGCAAGGGATGGATGTGTATAATTGATTTAGTAGTTTGCTGCTTTGTGCATTGAGAGATTCTTGAATAGTATCTTTCATTTTGTATTCACTACTTTTTCTATGGCTGTTGCCTTTACTTCCGTAAACCAGTCGTTGTCTCTGTATCCACCATAGTGCCTAAGAGTATCGACCTTGTACCAACCTTGAATCAGAGTGTCTTCTAGCTTTATGATGCTCCCTGCTACAATGTCAGGATTAAGGAGCATCTTTAATTGAACAGCCTGTTTCTTTGTCTCATCTTTCGTGGACTTTTTTACATCGTCTGTAACACGATAGGCGTTTTCAATCAACCCTGTATACTTAGAGATAACATAAGCACTAGCGAAGTCTTCGTTGTTGGCTCTTGTCTTATCATGTACATACAGCACATCATCATTTATCTGCCAATCAATCAGATACTTGGCTGAAAGCTCATCAAGCATTTGCTTTGGCGTGCCCGTGAGTGGATAGCCGTATAACAATTCATTATTGAGGTTTGTGCCATTGTAAACCCCACGGGAAACACTTGGGATAGCCTTACGAATCTCTTCCAGAACGTCTTTTACATTCTTACCGGGAGAAACAAGCTTACTTAGTAGTTGGTGATTTAGTTCTGTGTATCCACTACCAAGCCTTAATTGCGTGATTCTATCTGATCCACTTTTACGTGTAGTGACGAGGGCTACTTCACCGGCAAACAACTGCTTAATACCAATCTCTTTATAGCCTGCACTAAATACAGCAACAGGGTAATCAGTATCCAACACCTTCAGAGATTCATCACTTAGGTTGTATATCTCAATAGCAGCAGAATTTGTTCTATCTTTGTTGTTGGATGATTTACTAATATCAAAGGTTACTTGCAAGTTCTCGATCAGCAACCCATCGCCATTTTTCCAATCACCAACAATAAGCTGATATTCACGAGCACGTTGCAGTTGCATTGATTCACCTTCTATTTAAACACCGTCATCGTAGATGTAGAACATCCTGTAATACTTGCTAAGATACTGCGGATATTCTTTATAGGACTCTCTGTTAATATTGGATAACTCTTCCAGCCAAAAGAAACCATTAAGGTTTTCAATAGGGTAGTCCAAGAGCATTGGGTAGGAAGGGACAACGGCCTGACCTCGTACAATCGGGACGCCTGCTGCATCAAACAAGGATAGTGTGTACAGCTCCATTCTTTCGTTGTAAAGAAACTCTAGGTTATAAGAATCGCCTTCCAGAGTTATTGAGTAGCCATAGAACGCATCTTCAAAGAGTGGTACATTTACATATTTAAGTGCCATATCTTACTCCTAAAGCTCGTCTACAGCAGCACGAAGGGGGCTGATATCATTGGGGCCACCTTCATCCCCTTCTTCACCAACAGTCCCTACGGTGCTATCTTGTTTACCCTTGTTGGCTTTGGAGGCTGAAGCACTCTTCAAAGAGTTAACAACGTCTTGCGGAATTGCTACTTTCTTCAGTGGTACAAAGTCAACCTTCTCTAAAGTCATGTCACAATAAAGACCGGCACCCGTAGATACATCCTCTCGGATACTGATAGATGTCAGGACAAGGTTTATGGTGATTTTGGAGATTACAGAACCCACATACTCATACAAAGCAACTGTCTGTACGTGAGAGTCAAGCTGTTGTGTCTGTTCGTTGTAGCGTTTGCCACTTATTAGATTAGTAAGCAGTTGACGCACATAAGGAAGATGGTCAGTTCTCTTATCTTGCACTGTCACTTCAACAGAGTTTTCAGGAAGAAATTGACCTATGCTGTTTGGTATAAACTTCCTAAGCCCCGGTCCACTATCCCCACGAATCACAGGAGCTTGTAGGATTGCGTTTGTGTTGTAAGGGACGTTCCCCTCTTCATCTACGAGCAATAGAATACCATCTGATACGTCCACTGCCGATAATACAGCAGACAGGGTGTAGCTTGTATTCTCTCTAATGAAGTGGTCAGAAATAAGACCACCACCGTCAACAGGATGTTTAGTCACTTGCCCACGGTGGTTTTCAACAAAAGAAGTCACAGCATCGAAGTAAATGAAGCCCGATTCCTCTTCTGTACCAACAGACTCTCCCCAACGTAAAGCAAGTGTCATATTAAATCCTCTTATTCTTGGTTGGGGTTATCTACGTTTACACTTCTGAAAGTGTCTTCCATTACTTGTTGAATTACTGCACTGATCTTACCTACATCGTGAGCATCATATACGTTGACAGTTACAGTGGTTTCAGAAGGCTTCATTGGCATTACGCCAGTTACATTCGGGAACCCATTCTTAGCGTTCTCAGCCGCAGCCATTTGAAGCTGCGCTTGTTGCTCTGTCTTATAATCAAGACCAGATTGTGTATTCCCTAAACCAAGTACAGGACGTGGTTGACTTCCAACAGGAACACGAGGGTCGATACCTTCAAGAGCGCTAACTGCAAGATTAGATGCACCATTCACCACTGTTGTCACAGGAGTGAGTGCAGTTCCAGCAGCAGACTTCAATCTCTCAGCAGCTTCCGCATAGTTGCCTGAAATAGCAGCGTTAAGGGCACCAAAGAGGTTCTGAAGGACTGAGAAGAAAGCACCTGCCCCATTGAGTAGAGCGCCCCAATTAACCGTGGAGAAGAGCATCTTCCAACCGTCAACAATACTACCAATCAAGGTTTTAATCTCGGACCAAAAACCCTTAAACCTTTCCATGAAAGTAAATGCAGCTTCTTGAGATTCTTTGTCAGGAAAGAGAGTATCACCAATCAGGCTGTCACGGCCTTGGAAGAATCTCTGGATATCTTGGAATGTAAGCAGGGCTACAGCAGCATATTTAGTTACTTCATCAAAACCAGCAGCCAAGCTTTTTACCAACGGAACAGATTCTCTGGCACCTACTGCAAGGGAGCGGAAGATTCTAGCAAAACCACTTTCAACACCACTATCACTCGCAACACGAGCAAGCTCATTATATGCGTTTTGGAAGCGAGCTTGTTCTGCTTGAGACGCCTTCTGTGCGGCAGACAAACCGGGAGCTGCCATTTGTTCTGCTTGTTGGCCTGCATAAAGAAGAATGTCACCACGTACTTGCTTGTTCTTCATTGCATCCCGAAGCTCTGTGATAGCTTCAGCACCAACCTTACCGCCACCCCTGCCTTCAGAGGCAAGCTTACGTTGATAAGCTTCTGCAAACAACGCTACGCCACCCGGTAACGCTTCTGCTATCTGCCCTGTCAATTCCTCAGACATGAGCTGATCCTTTCCTGCCACTTGTGACAAGGCGCGAAAAAGACGATTCTGAGATGTGGAGTCTAGTTTATTTACACGAGCAAGTTCAGAGAAACCTTTGAACACCCCCTGACTCTGACCTACACTCATCCCTGCACCAGTAAGACCAGATATAAGTTTATTGTAGTCACCTACAGAATCAAGCCAGTTAAAGCCTACCCTGTCGCCTTGAGCACGAAGCCAATCAAAGCTCTGTTGTCCTTGTGCTGCTGTACCACCCGCTTGTTGAACAATTGCTGTACTTTGCAGCTGAGCTGATACAATCTGTTGGTTACGATTGTTGAGCTGTGCAAGACCATAACCACCACCAGCTATAGCTAATAAAGGCATATAAGCTCTTGCTGCTAATCCACCAACACCACCAGCAATGCCAGCATGACGGCTTGTGATCCCACCCCTACCTACACCAGAATTAACATCTGGGTTAATATTAGCAGAACCACTTGCTGCTGCCGTAGCTGCTCGCAAAGCCCTTGTCATCTGCCTTGTTAGAGCTGCTTGATCTATGTTAAAGCGGTCAATTGAGAACGTAGTGGCAAGACTTGCTCTATCTAAAGCTTGCCCCAGCATCCTATTAAGTTTGAGTTGATCTACCGCAAAACGATCAATTGAGAACATTCCACCTTTGGAGCCAGAGAACTTAGAAAGCCTTTTCTCTAAGAGCTTCAGGTTTTTGTCTAACTTCCGCCACTTCAGATCAAAGTCAACGCCTACCGTGTACTTTGCAATTTCAGTCACACTTCACCTACCTACTTTTTATTCTGAGTGGCCTTGTTAGCGGCATCTTGTATAGCAGCCTTGTGTGCCTCTTCTTGAAAGGAATCATATACATCAATGATCTCTAGCATGTCGTACAAATCTTTGAGTGTACGGCAAGTGTTGAACTCACTTATCAAATGCAGACCACCAAGCTTATGCGTTGCAACCCTGTATATTTGCCAAGGTTGTGAAAAGTGTTCTTCGACTTCCTTTTCAACTTTAGACTTGACGGCTGGTACAGAGGATTGTTTTATTCCTCGTCTGTACCGCTTTCCGTAAAAAGGTCGGGCATGTTCCACTTAATAATTTCATTTGCAAGACTGTAGAGATGACCTGTACGCCGAGCAAAGATAATGTCAAAAGATTTATCATTAATGTCTTTGTTGTCTACAGAGACGTTGCCACATACAAGCTTCTTAATGAGCTTAATGCTTGGGACACCGCCACTTTCCATAAGCTCCATTTGAGCTTCAAGGGCAGCAGTAGCAGTCATTGCGTTTACAGTGTATGTAGTTTCATCTACGGTGATTTCAGTTTGTGGAAGCACCATGAGGGTTGCTTTAGCCATTGCTATTCTCCTTAGTTTAAAGATGTTGTTGGTTAGAAACTACTAAACAAGCTATCAAAGATTGTCTTAGGTTTGCTGTTACCACCAACGTTATAATCTGATACTGTCTGACAGAAGATATCCCACTTTCTATACTCGAATCCCCCAGAAAACATAACGTCCGGGTAGGTGAGGATGTAGGCATCATTACTACTAAAGACGCTGTTACCGCTGTTGTCCTTGAGCATTAGAGAAAGCTTAGCGGTGCCGTTGGTAACGTCTGCTGCATGAATCGCGGACATAAAGTCATTTGACTTAGATGTATTAATTAGCCCAAATGATATGGTGCAAGACCTGTCTGGATTCTCCACCCTTGTATGCTTACCCCTAATACCGGGAACAACTATGAAAGAAGGTGAAGTCTTTGAAATAGAGATTGATTCCCATCCTGTCAGTTTATGATCTATGACAGTGAGGATCACGTCTGTTGGGGAGTAAGTGTTTATTTCACTCATTTAGATCAACCCCGCAAGAGACGGTAGAGCTGCTGTTGCTATCCTGACCATGTTGTCAATATCAGAACCCCTTTCCATATTACCGCCAATGTTGAGAACGGCTTGTGTAGCCTTGATACGCCATGTGCGTGTCTCAAACTTATTGGAAAGTGTCAGTGGGGGTAGGTCTTCAATCCACGAGGTGAGGGCAAAGAATAGAGATGTGCCACTATTGTCTTTAATCATAATGGGTGCCATGCCCATTTGACTTGTTTCATCAATCAAGAGAAGTCTACTTAAAGTGTCGTTACTCTCACTACCACTATACAGTGTTATGTCGATAGTGTAGGTGGTATCTCGATTGTAAATCCTACTTATCACACCGTCTGTCGTTCGCCTTGATGTAAAGGGAATCAGGTCTTTAGTAATATTTACAAACGTACCATCAGCCAACCCATCTAAGGAAACAAAACCGGCTACAGTGATAGTTACATCTTCTGGAATATAATTTGCCAACTGCATTTCTGCTTCCTTAAACGAAGGGAAGCAATGCTTCCCTTTATTCTATTTCCTAGTTTATGCAACCCAAGCAGGGTCTACAAAGCCACCAAGACCTTCAATTGCTGCAACAGTAGCTTGGTCAAGCTGAGTGTTACCACCAAGTTCACCAGTAGAGTTGAACAAGAAAAGACCCCAATCACGCTGGTCAGCAGTGTTGGACAGAACAACATCTGGAACCATTTCAACGAACGCTTGATTAGAGAACATCTTAGTGCTACCACTGTTGTCTTTAATCAAGACACTTCCGATAAACTGGTTACGGGAAGCGCCTTCATCAGCAGCTTGCCATGCTTGCAGAAAGTTGTTACTCTTGGAAAACTGAGTGAGGCTAAGGGTGACTCGACGAGATGTATTACGACGCTTTACACGACCACCTGTATTGTCACTACCTTGGAAAGCCTCTGCTGCTTGGACTACACGAGTGGCACTAATAAAAGTACCTTCAGCATAACCTGTTACAGTGTGTACTTGCCCACCAACGGAGATAACAACCGTTACTTCTTCTGGTGTGTATGAGCCGAGCAATTGGTCAGCCATATTTTATCTCCTATTAATTATACCGAGAGGTAACCTTGGATATTAACCTTACGGATGGAACCAGCAAGGCGAGCACGGAATACAAATACACCAGCTGTCCGTTGTGCTCGCAGTGTCGGGCTAATTGACAAAACATCAGGGACCGTAACCGTCCAACCAGAATCAATCAAACCGTTAGCTTCAGCTTGTGCAAGTACACTACGAATCTCAGTCTCAACAATTGCAAGACCGGGGTTGGTCATTGGAATCTTAAGGCTGTTAATAATGCGGAAGTAAATCCCTTCCTGCAAACGAGCATACAACCAGTCTTCGCCGATAACTTGGTCAATCGGGGTGCCATCAAACATGTTTCCGTCCATGAAGACGTTAACACCGCCTTTCTTGACATACATGTTGTAGTTTTTAGCACGCAAGTTGAACATTGCGGTGGGAGATAGGCTACTTACTGTTACACCAACAGCACGCTTAAAGTCCCAGTCATTGGAGCCGGGAGTGTAGGGCATTTGACTACCCATCCAAGCAGCTTCTGGATGCTCTGTCTCAGCAGTAGGCAGATAAATACCGTAAGTCCGACCAGCAGACTTAGCACTAAGAATCGCACCAATATCAGTTGTGCCGGTGGTGATGGCTACAGGGTCCGCAGTGGAAATACCAAGGATACGGCGATCAGCTTGAATAGCGTCACTCAATGCTTCTTGATCTACTGCATCTTTACTATCAATCACAACACCATAGAAAGTGTCATTTTCAATCTTAACTGCTTCGTAGCCTTCAACCCATGTTTCCAGCGGGTCTTTGCGACCAATAATAATGCTTGCTGGAACGGCACCTGCTGTACTCTGGCCAAATAAACGACTAGCAACAATATAAGCAGCATCGGTGCTTGCAAAATCAGCACCTACATCATCAAGATCATTGTAGACTCGGGTACGTTCAGGGAATACGGTAGTTGCAAACTCTGCAAGAACTAGGGGAATCTCAAAAGAAGCCGTAGCAATTGCGGTTGACTCTCGTGTCAAAATAATCGTTACGACATCATCTAGATCAGACATCTTGAATCCTCTTTATTAATATCAGGCAATGCCTTGTGTTGTTATGATTCTCAAGGAATCGGCGTATCTTCTGGAATAGCAAATGTTTCATTGTAAACTTCAACATCTCCCTCATTAACGACAATCCCATTAATGATGACAGAATCAAAGTAATCAATTTCTTCTTGACTCATTACCTGATAAGAGAATGTGATATCTAGACTGTGATAGTCTACCCACTGTGTCTCTCTTTTAACTGGACTACGGGCTATGGCCCCTTTACGCATATAACCAAGTTTATTAGCTCGGAAAGCCTCCTTGACAGAAGGGCTACCGGCAACTTTGTTTGCAAAAGTGTGTGCTAAATCACCACCATCACTGCCGACGAACACCAAGCGATATTCAACTTCGTAATTGGATGAATAGTTGTATTTAAAATCTGTTGTAGTTAGTGTAGAGATTTGTGCTCTTCCTTGTGGGTAGACACCTAAAAGGTTAATCACCACATAGGATTCACTTGGCTCTGTTCCATTCATATGTGAATAGATAATTGGGGCTAAAGACTCGTCTGGGAAATACTCTTCAAGCGCCTTCCACACACCACGTCTTACAGCAGATCGAACGCTTGAATAAATGCCAGCCATCTATCAACTTCCTTTCTCAATCTTATATTTAACGGCGTCTCTCATTGTTCCAGTTTCGATAAGGGGATCATTGAACCCTTTAAGCTCAACAGTGAGGGCAGCGTTGGGAGGGGAAGACCAATCATCAATAATCTCTTTAGTATCTTCAACCAAAGCTTTACCAATTAGGCTATACTCTGCGGTGAAGCTACTCTTGCCATCCAAGATTCTTTTCAGGGATTGTTCATAGTCTTTACGATAAGGGGCACTTCGGATTACACCAGTAAGGCCATTAGCACCAGACATGAAAGGGCGGGCAGGAGGCCCATAACCTTTATCTTGAATCTCAGCTATATAGGCCACAGGAACATTGTCGTTCTCAGAGTCGTAGCGGTCTTCAGGGAAAAATCCGACACTTAGTTGCAAGTCATTCTTGAAGCCAGCTTTTATTTTTTCCCAAACTGAAGTATCTTTCGTAATGCTCATAAAGACTCCTTAGTTTGGCGAGACGGGTGTGCGAGCTGCATAAGCTTTAAAGTGGTCCAATATTCCCATAGACCAATGGGACACTTTCATAATCTTGTAGTTGTAACCATCGAATACAAACTCATCGGCATCCCATCCACCAACACCTTCTTGAGTTGTCCGCATGTCTTCAGCACAATAAACCTTGTACCAATCTTTTGTGCGATCAGCTTCAGGCATCTGCACAATTTCATGAGGCTTTAATGGTTGGATATTAACTTCACGAATTATCGTGACAGGGGCACCCTCCACCCACTCACCGAAAACCCAAGAGCCTTGACTACGGCGTTCTATATAAACAGGAATCTTTTTAGTAAGGAGAAATTGAGGCTTTAGCACTTAGTCTCTCCTTAAAATGTTTTACCGTTAGGATTGCAACCTGTAGGACAAACACAAGGCTCATCATCACAAACTTCAATAGTAAGTAGCTTACTTGGGCAACCCGTATTAGCAGTCCAAGGCATCAAACCATTGGGGATTAGGGCACCGGGGTTCTTAATGAAGTAATCAAGAGCTTTTAGGTAATTAGTAGAGATAGAATTCCATACCTCGATATCACCTGTGCGCTCGCGGGTGCTCCAACCTGCCAACTGAAATGACGCACTAATTGCAGCTAATCGTGCTGCTGCGTATACATTGTTGTTTGTCAGTGTCAGAAACTTTTCAATATCTGCATCTGTAAACAAGGGGTAGAATGGGCTACCTTCAACGTCACCTATCAACAATCTTACTGTCAAAATGTCTTCTGGCATGTGCCCATCCTTAAGGAATCTTTAAAAGAAGCCGCACAAGGCGGCTTTAAGTCAAGCTTTGAGAGCTGCAATAATTGCATTAACTTTGTTAGCCACATCAGTAGCTGTAGCGGTTGCTGGATCAGCAATAGCAGTTAGGGCAACAATTTCTGCCTTAGTGGAAACGTCAACATTACCGATCATTGCGACCAGTTCAGGAATGGCGGCGAAAGTGCCATTCTTTTGAAGTTCTTGTACAGTAGCCATTTAATTCTCCTAGAAAGAGAGGGAGAGGAAAACCCCTCCCTCGTTTCTCACTATTTATGCCATAGTCAACTGAACGATTGCTGCTGGGTTCAGCAGGGCGTTCAGGAAGTTCTGTTCAGTCATGATTTCAATGTTGTCGTCTTTCTCGTTCAGGTATTCAAACCAGTAACTACCCTGAGCTCGACGGTTGATAGTACCGAAGCGGTTGGCAGGGGCGAAGTAGGTTTTGAACATATCACGAACGCCAACAGGCAACAGGTAAGCTTCGCCTTCAGCAACGAAAGGAACGAAAGTACCAGCAGCGTTCTCATAACCAGCAGCGCCAGCGTTGATCCAAGTAATACCGAACAGGGTTACGGACTCAAAACGAGCGTCCAGACCCGGAACAGCAGCACCACCTTGACCCAGCAGAACAGAAAGAGCTTGACCGTTATCAACATACTTCATTGCGTCGGTGACAAAAGCGTTCTGGAGCAGAGCTTGGAAGAACGAATCGGAAGCCAGGGCTACGAAAGCACGGACAGTACCAGCTTGACCGCCAGTCAGACCAGCACGAACAGCTTTCTTAGCTTCATTGACGGTAGGACGAGGATCAGCACCAGCAGCCATAGCTACGGCAACAGTCTCACGAGTAACACCAAACTCGGTGTAATAGTTGGTAACTACTGTGCCGTTAGGGGCGTAAGCTGTACCTTCAGTGATAAGCTGCATACGAGCAACTTCCATAGTCAGACCATGGGCTTCACGCAGGTCAAACATCTTATCAGCACGAACGTTCTGAACGCTTTCGAGTTCAGCAGCTTCAGCCAGAGAGGCAGCACTTACAACACCGTCGATGTCGTTAGGAGTGATTGCATCATCAGCAGGGAAGTGGGGAATCTTCAGAACCAAGCTGTCACGCTCACGGCCAGCGATAGTTTGGTTACGCTCATCCCAGTTACGGTCTTCTAGAACAGTGTTGCGGCGAGTGTTACGAGTAACCTCTACCATTTTCTGAGAGCTGTATACCGGAGTAAACAGACCGAGTGCATTGGTGATACCGACAGTGTTAGGAATAACAATCAGGGAGTCGGTACGATCAATTACTTTGCTGCGGTCATTCGGGTTAATTACGAGTGGCATATCTTTAATTTCCTTTATCTATTAATGTACTGGCTTATGCCACTATTACTTGGTTTCGAGAACAATGATGCCCTGCTTCTCAAGCACTTCTTTGAGGGAAGCGAATTGAGCATCAGTCAGAGCAGCATGACGTTGCTTGATGTAGTACTCTTTCAGTTGCAGAGCACCGCTATGACCAACAAAGCCAACAGCGTTAAACTGGCCAGCAGCAATTGCACGAGGAACGAAAGAAGGATTGAAGCTATATTCATCACCGTAAATAACAGCGAACTCGTTGGTCTCAACGATGTCCAGAGCAGCCGACAGAACAGCGTAAGGGGCGGTTGGGTCAACACCCTTGGCCCGGAAAACAACAGTGCCAACTTCAACAGGGGCGCTTGCAGCAGGAGGGGTGACGTTTACACACTTGCGGCTATAGCCAACGCTCGGGTCCATTTCATGAACAACGAGGTCAGACAGACGCTGGGAATGCGGCATAGTTACGAATGGCATATTTTATATTCCTTAGAATTAACGATTTTGAAGACGAGCTTTAATCACTTCGTCAAGCGAGCGGGTTTGAGTTTTAACGGTTTCAGCGGTAGCTTCGGCTTCAACGCCTTGAGCACCCATTTCAGTGAACAGGTCACTTTTAGCAACAGCTTCTACTTGTGCAGAGAACGAACCCAACACAACTTCAAAAGCTGTATCGTCAAGGGATGCCAGAGACGCAGCAACACCTTCAACTTTGTCAGCGGCCATAACGGCGGCTAGTTTTTCTTTACGAGCAAGCTCTTTAGCTTCTTTCGCTTGAGTTTCCATTGCTTGAACTTTTTCAATAGCAGCAGAGAGTTCAACTTCTTTTGCAGCAAGTGCGGCTTGGGCTTCAGCAAACAGACCTTCCATAGAAGCAAACGCTTCCATTTTCTCAGCCAGTGCTGACAGTTCAGCGTCTTTTGCTTGAAGCTGAGCTTGTAGATCAGCAAGTTGAGTCATGTCGGTAGTGTCCTCTTTGGATTTAAAATTAAACATGCGGTTTGTCATTGTGGTTTCCTTTTGAGCTGTCTCAGCTAAATATGAATAGAACTCTTCTTGAGTCATAATCTTGTCGGCTAGGCCCAACTCAACAGCATCCCCAGCAAGGAAGGTTTTTGCCTGAGTGCCTATCACTGCTTCAACAGACATATTGCGGTATTTTGCAACGTGTCCAGTGAACTCCCTGTAAAGAACATCAACTTTATATTGAAGGTCTTCCAAGAATTCTTTTCTAAAACTCCCATCAGCAGCAAATGGAATCTTTTGTGTACCTGCTGAAATGAAGGTTCGTTCATAACCGTCTTTTTCAAGGGCTTTGGAGTCGTTCATGAGACGAATAAGTACGCCTACACTGCCAAGCTCTGAATCTTTAGTTGCGATAATCTCATCTGCGATAACACTAAGACCATAACCAGCAGAAGCACTTAGGCCCTCCACAAAGGCTACAATCTTAATACCGTTGTCATCTGCAATCTTTCGTAAGTAGTTAGCAGTATCCATCATCCCGTAGGCTTCACCGCCCGGACTGTCTACAAGCATTGCGACTGTCTTAGCACCGGAAGCCGCAAGAGATTCAAAATCCCCTTTCAAACCCTCATACGATGTTCCACCACAAAGAGCTTGGAACATCGTAGGCTTGGCTGTCAGTGGTCCGTCTACATAAAGAACACCTGTTCGGCTATCTTCGTTATAGAGGTAACGGGTAGGTGCTTCAATGGAGAGTTCCGGCTCAACTTCAACCCCATCCTCACAACGCTTGTTGACATATTCCATTACAGCTTCAAAAGCCGTGGAGTCAATCAAGTGTGGCGTGTTCACCAACTTACTTTTAATACGGTAAAGTGCGTGTGCCAAATGAATGACTCCTATATGTTTTCATTGTTCGCTGTGGAAGAATCACCAGAACCACCATCTGCATTACCCGTGCCTGAAGGCATTCCTTCACGCTCAGCCACAAAATCCTGAAGAAACGAGTATACGCCTTGCATTTTTACAATCCGAGCTACGGTTGTTTTGGGCATATCATACTTCTTGACAAGTTGTGAGTAAGTAAGTTTATTATAAAGTCTATCTATTATAAATTCCTTTAATTTACTTACTGTATATGTAGAATGCAGACTTTGGCGATTTGGTGTGGGATTTACCAGATTAAGATCTTTTCTTTTCTTACCGTCGAAAACTTGTCCTAGGTATGATTCTGAAATTCCCAAATCTGCGGCGAGCTTACTTATAGAAATTAGTTCATATCGCCACTTATTGTAAGATTCAAGGATTTCAGAGTCTGATACCAAAAGTTGCCTGTCCTTTTTCTGACCTTTCACCTTTTGCTCAAAGGCCTTCGGTGATATATCCCAGTGGGATTTTGAATGATTTGTTAATAGTCCACCCTCAGTGTAGATACCATAAGCAGAAATCAAATCCTTCTCTAAGATAAGGCTTTCGTTTTCAGAATCGCAGTAGGCTAGTATTTCCCGCCTAACGAAACCTTGCTCACTAAGAAGTTTTTTGATCTTGTGATTCTTATAGCAGTGGGCTTTTAGTAAAGTAGGTTTAGTGTGATTGTTAACTCTGTAACCTTTCCCTTTACCTATGTAAAAAGGCCAACCCTTTTCATCAAACAGGGCATACACATAGTATTCGGCCATATCCCTTGGGGTAACCCAATAGGGGTCTTTATTTCCAGCCATCAACTGTTCTCCGAGTTTGATACTGAACTATCCCCACTGTTACCTACGGAGTTACCCACACCATTGCTCATTCCTTCAACCATCCCTTCACCCGAGTTTGACGTGACATTACCAAGAGCAGTATCAAGTTCTTCTTGAGTCATAGTGTCTGGTACACGATAAGGAATATCAGCTTGCTTCATTACCCAGTTGATAGTGTCGCGATTACGTGGGAATGTAGCTACAGCGGCAGTACGTTGGATAAACTTACTAATCTCATCAAGACTTTCTTTACTTACATTTCCATAAGTAAACTCTGGCATTACGTCTGTGTCCCACCCGTTGAGCGAGAACAACTGAGTGACCAGATCGTGATTCAACTGAGCTTTAATTTCATCAAGCTTTGATTGAATAGCCATCTCAATTACAGACAGCTTAGATTCAGCAAGACTAAAAGAGCCAGAGCCACCATTACCAAGAGATAGGAAGTCAGCAAACAAGCAAGTAAGGATTTCAGCATTATAACGATTGATGATCGCATTGATATCATGCGACTTCTGGCCCGTTACACTCTTAATCTCAAACTCAAACATCTTGTTGCCAGTGTCATCAGTAATCAGAGGTAGGATAATTCCGCTCTGCTTGGCTTGATGCATGTTGGACATGATCTTTTGATATTCAGAGAATACCGCTTGATCTTCCTCTGTAGCATCTTTTGACATGTATTGCGGGGGCAAGTACAAGACTTTGAAGCCGTTAGCATCTTGTGCTACTGAAATTGCCTCGCTCTCTTGGAAAGCTGTCTTGTATTTCCAAGCCATCCAGCAGCCGTGTAAGCTTGGTATACCGATTGGGCTATCTTTAAGTGGGTTGTTACGAAACAGAAGAAACTTCTTACGAGGAATCTTTTTAAGGATTGGTTGTACGCCAGAAGCTGTAGTGTTTACAAAGTCCCAACCGCTACCAGTGTTGTCTGTAGCATTATCTGGAACAATTACACGCTGAACCAATCCTGCAAGATCACGACCATTATTCTTCCAATACCAACCATCAATTGTATCTTGTGAGCGAATAGGGAGCTTGCGGATACGCACCAGTCCATCGTCATATTTACTACCCTCAGCTTTACGACGATATCCATACACTTTTTCAATGACAGAGAAACCGTAGCGGTTAGCAGTAGCAGCTTGCTTAATCATGCTCTGCCAGTCGTGTTCCATATCCCCCATCACTTGTTCAAGATAGCGAGCTTTACCTTTCAGTTCAGTCTCATACCCTTCGGGAATCTTGACACTCCAAGGCACTCGTGAAATCATCATCTCTACAAGTTCAAGAGCCGGGGCGATAGCTCCATCTTTAGCCATCTTCTTATATGTGTCGATGGCTTGTGGCCAGCGCAGTTCATGACTACATTCTTCGAAGACAGAGCCACCAAGAGTAGTAAGCCCGTTATAACCAGATTCTCTGAAAGAGATGCTTGGGAGTTCATTTGTTCCGGCTTGTGGGATGGCCGACCCTGCTACATCCTCAGCAATGGAGGCATCTCCGTTTACGGAGGCATCATCATTTACAGCCATTAATTAGCCTCCTTTAACGTTGCTAAATGGATTTTGGTATGTTAAGTTGGATGAGAGTAGTCCGGTTGAGAAGCTTGGGATTTTTATGCGCTGGGCAAGGAACAAATAAGCCAGCGAGCAACAGTCCACCATATCATCGTGTCCTGACTCTCCGCTTCGCCGCTTGCCGTCAAAAGCTTCAAGCTCTTTGTAGAAAAACTCATTGTTGTTATCAATCTTGTTCCAAAGATCAGTTGCACAACCTTTCACCACTGATACAACACCAAGCTCTGCGGATGCAGCGAATGGTCTAAAAGCATCAAGCTTTCCTGCACTAGCTCTACGAGTCTTGGTAATAAAACCTTGCTCAATAAGAGACTGTGCTAATAGCTTAGTGGAAGCTTTAGATGCAGGGTTGGGGTCTTCAGCAAGAACAATGTCTACACCGGGACCATCGCGCCTTGCATTCTCTAGAATGTGCTCCAACCAATCGCCAAATGTTATGCGTGTCCTTACAACATCAAGTACAACATACTGACCATTCTTCATCTTCCCCATCTTTACAGAGGCGAAGTAGTCAGGGCTTCTGTTACTGTCATGTGGCAATGTGCCAGCAAAGTCATAAGCCCTTACGATCTTTTCAAACTCTTTAGCAGGAGGAGCCGTGGCAAGTTCTGGGCAATTCTTTCTGTCGAAGTACGAGCTACCAGCTTCACGAGCTGTCCAATCCCCTAAAAGGAGTCTGCGACGTTCAACATCTGGCAAGGCTTCGAGGTTGGAAAGGTATTCGGGTTGGTTTTCCATCAAGACAGGGTTGTCATAGATAGTTCCAAGCAACACTTGGAAAGCAAGAGGCATACACTTCTCACCATACCGTTCTATCATTTCCTCTCGACTATCACCCCAATTAATGACACCATTACGGCGAACAATCCAGCGGGTTTTACCGTTTTTCTCTGGGTCGGGGAGTCCGTGACGTTCATCGTTTTCGGGATAAAGCCACCATTTTACCCAATCAAACAAAAAGCTATCCGGTTGAGGGTTACAGCTTAGCCAAATTGATGGTGTCATATTTGCGTCAGTACGGAGACGAGAAACAAGCCACCAGATATCTTCTTCGTTAGCGTGAGTTGCTTCATCATAGAAGACGCTACTTAATTGCAAACCTTGATAAAGTTGGGCTGCATTACTATTCTCATAGTGAGAGAAAGAGACTTCAGCACCTGAACTAAATACAACTTTTTGATCTTTTAACTTTACTTTAAGTTTTGGATCATATTGCGAATATATTTTTACGGCTTCTTGGAACAGTCCGCCAGATTTCATAATTGCTGTGGAGTTTTTACGGATACAAAATCCACGGTAGTTTGGGTCCGACACCCAACGAAGGTGACGAAGCAACCCCACGTATGATTTTGATGATCCTGCTGCCTTCTAAGTTATGAAGCTCGCTACACTTCTCTCAAGTTTCCCTGAGTGTCGGACTATATCTTCTACTTTCGTAGCCCCCCGTTTCGATGTCGCTTGACACCTACTCGCTTACATTCATCAGCGTTAGTCTCTACACGTTTCACATCTCTGTGACTTCGCTCGGTATTGCCCACGGCTTTACGTTTGGGTTTCACCGAATTAGAGGGGTTTTAAAGGGAGGCGCAAATTCACCACCCACAACTAAAATCCGTGCATCGGAGTTTAGGTAATCTTCTTGAAACTTTGAAGCGGGGCCGAGTACAACCCCTCCACCTTTACTCATTCTTTAGTCCATCCATAATACTTAAGCTCTGCTGCCTCCCTTGCTGCAACAGCATCTTCGAAGTTGATAAACATCCCAAGCCTTATGTGCTGATTTTCAACATGAATTTCTGCGGACCACTTACCTTGGGCAGTGTAGAAACTTACTCCAGATTTACCAGAAGTATTGTTTGGGTCTAAACCCTTATTATAACCTTGAACACTGTTTGAGGCCCAACGACAGTTATTTTTCTCATAGTTGCCATTCACATCAATTCTGTCCAGACTCATACCATCCGGGGCTGCCCCAATGTCTTCATAGAAGTTTTCAAATGAACCGCCCAAACGGGGGTTCCACCTTTCACAAACTTCTACCCCTCTTCCAGCATGATAAGGAAATGCTTCAGCAAGATCAGGACGACATCTACGAAGCATACCCTCGTGAATCTGATATGTTCTGCTGTTGGACAGTCCGTGGGTTTTACGGGAGGCTTCCCCGACACAACCACAAGAACTAGTATTCCCAGATTGAAGATTGTTTGTCCTGACCAATGTCATTTCAGGATTACCGCAGTCACAACGGCACCAAACCTGTCGGACTTGACTCCCGTCTGGATAACTAACTTTCTGACCTTCCGACACTATAGTAAGAAGGCCGTACTTATTACCCGGCTGATACTTGGCTGAGCGTAGGCCGCAACCACAGCTATTCTTCTTCTTACCTATAACCTGACGATGGGTCAGAATAATATCTTTACCGCAAATACAATTAGCTAACCATTTAGCTGTTTTGGCATTGACATTTGGTGAGGGGTCGGCCTTGCCAACTACTGTCAATAACCCTAAAATTGTCCCTGTGCAATCTTTCAACTTTGCTGCCACTTCAATACACCTCTAATTAAAGAGGTGCCCTACCACCGCAACCTATTACCATCTTAGCTGCTTCCGGTGGATTTACGGATCACCAAAGCCTTTTATTCTGTTTCAGAAGCACTCTGGTCATCTTGATGAGTGGCTTCAAGATACTGTCGAACCATTTGTGCCCGATCACGACCGCCTACACCACGCTTCTTAACTACATCTTTGAATGCTGTCCACTCCAAAGCATCAAGCATTTCTTTAGTGTAGGTGATTGAGATAGGAAACACTTGAATGCCATTTACCATATCTGTTTCCAGATACTCATCTGTCTTGATGTTCATGTAAACTTTAGCTGGGAACTTGCAAGTCCAAGAGTGAGCTTCATCAATCACTGCCCCTTTATTGGCAAAGCCAACGACAGTCTTTAGAAATGCAGCTCCGTATGGATCGTTGGCACTGATTGCAATCTTATACTCATTCATAGTTCTCTCCAATGTTGTTGGCTTATGTGATGAAGTATAAGGGATTTTCTTTTGTAAGTCAACACTTTCAAAGGATTATTAAAAATAAATTTCATATTCCCTTGAATGCTCTGTGTTATAAAATCTCTTTAACAGACACATTATCAACATTCATATACTCACCTGTACTCCCTGTGAGATACAAGACAGAGACATACAATGGAGATGTCTGAGCTACGAATGTTGTAACAATACTCCGTGCCCCAGCAGCTCTACTATCTAAGTAATTACCACTACCGGCAGCTGTACCCACTCGTAGGATATTCTGAGCTGCTGGAAGTGTTTGACTTACGATAGTTGCTTTAATCTCGTATGTCTTACCTGTTGTAAGAGAAAGCATCTGATGAGCAAAGGGGTTGGTGATGCCTTGCCTTGTAATACGCAGTGTTCCATTATCTGCTGTAAGCAAAGCACCATTACCATCAGTCCAAGAGGCTGTGCCTAAGCTCATGTCCCCGTTAACAACTTTCTCTGGACCTCGTGTCAAATCAACAGGAGGCTCTTCAACAGAGGCTTGCCATACAAGGATACTGCCAAGATACACCTTATCAACTACAGAACTTCCAATGTACACTTTATCTGCTGTATTGAGTAGACTCATTACCTACCCCACAATCACATAAAGGGTGTTGGCATCTTTTGTACCAAGAGCGTCGTATTGTGCTTGTGTAAGCTGTTCAATCTTTACAAGAGCGTCTATAGAATCATTGACTGCCTTAACGTCTGCCCCGAGGGCTTGAGCAAGAAGGGTGATACGTTCAGTCAAAGTCATAGGTTACGCCTTGGCGGTGTTATATGCCGCTACGAAGTCTGCATCAGGATTACCAATACCAATGTTTGTACAAGCTTGAAGTTGCTGAGCCACTGTAAGTGTCTGAGGGGCATCAAAGCGTACACGTTTGGTAATGGCGTCTGACAGAGAAGCTGTTAGGGTTTCATCTGCTTCTAGCAAAGCTTGTAGCTCTACGAATGTATCATAGGCTGCCGATGCACCGCCAAGCAATTCACTCTTTACAGCGGTCTTGGCTGCTTCAATTGAGTCGAAAATCTTATTGGCTGACCATGTAACGGCTGTAGCTCCATCGCCCGATTGGTCATCAATTACAGCACCATCTGTGCCCATAAGGCTGTAGATTTCATTGATAGCAGCAACTAAGGAAGTCTTAGCAGTTGTAGACAAAGCTGTTAGGTCGCCGTCGGCTGCTTTGAGGGCTTTAATGTCTGCACCAATTGCATTGGCGAGGGAGATGAGTCGAGTTTCTTGTGTCATTTGAATTAGCCTTTAGCTAGAATATAGTGAGCAAGGGGGTCTGGGATAAAATCATCTGAGACATAATACCCACCATCTTGACCTACTTTTAGTCGGTTGTTTTCATCTGCGCTAATAAACGTTGCACCTACACCAATGTCATCAAGAGCTTCGCTAAGAGCAGTTCTTACCGTCGTATCTATGTTTGCAACCTTATCTTCAATCATTTGAAGCAGAGGGTCACGAGGAGTGGTTGTTGCCTCAACTAAGAGAAGGGATGTGAGGTCATCAAGCTGCGTATCAGCCCTTACTGTAAGAGTTCCGATGTTTCTAAATCCTCGGTTCTCAACATCATAGTGTTCTACTGTATAGCGTCCTACAGGAACATCAACAGAATAGTTCCCATCTTCATCTGTAGTAAACTCATCAGATGTGAACTTGAACACTTGAGCTGACGTATTTACAGCAGTGAGGCGAATCCTAACACCAGACAACGGTTCCCCAATAGGTGTTAGCAGTTGTCCAGATATAATCATTTTCATTTTCTCTTGTTGTAAAACCTACTACCGAAGAAAGACACCGCTGAGAAAAAGACAAATGCAACGACAAGCGAAGGAATAGCTAATATCCCATCAGAGCTTTCGTAGATGCACTTCATTAAATCTGCATCAGCAGTATTTTTATCTATCTGGACAGTGTAAGCTGCATCGTGTGCATGACAACACTGTGATAAGTCAATCCCAAAAATTGAATCCGGGGCCATTGTGCAGTAGTCCACACTGAACACCTCAATCTGTTATTTCAACCGAATATTGCATAAGGGCGCTGTATACCCTGTGGTCAATATCGTTCTTATATTCCGTTGCAACTTTCTTGATAATGATCTCCTTAGCTTCTTTGTAAGCTTGGAAAGCTGCAATCGGTGTGGGGTGTACGCCAAGGTATATCTGGTTACCATAACCATCACAAACATTGGCAGCGTACTTCTTTTTACTACGGTGGACCCCAATAGGTAGGTCACCACGTATTTTATTTGCACCCAGCAATAAAGAATTGATCTTCTGGGGAACAAAACAACAAACTTCGGGGCCGTACTCTTTATTACCTTTTAATAGGATGTCTTTGTCCAACTGATATCCGGACTTATCAAAACCAACTTGACTACAGGACCAATCTAGGAACTTACTGTAGTTATGCCAAATTACTGATACTGACTTATCAAGATAGGAACTACGAAATTCTTGTCCTGCATAGCACCTCTGGAGCATGGAAATCCAATGACCATAAGTCTTCTTATCTATTTTAGACTGAGGTATTCCAAGAAAACCTACTCCATATATTGATGGTCGTAGATAGTCTTTAATTTCGGTAGCCCTTATAACTCTTGCATTAGTCTCCACCAAGCAACCTGTGTCCACAAACTGAACCACGATTGAACGGGTTGACCTGTAATCTACTACCTTGAAATCTCCGTAATTTTTAGAGGTGTGGATGGTTCCAGGTAACAAGTCGAGTGCTGCTTCATTTTTCAAAATTAAAACCTCTTTAGTCAAGTCTTCTATTAAGCTGCAATAGGGACATGTAACAAACCCTCTCAATAAAGGACTTGCTAAAAAGGTCTCTATTACATGTTTAGCCATTGCAGTGGCTTATTTCAAGTTCGTACTTAATGTAGCGTATTACCTAGCGTAAGTCAAGATTATCTTACCGGTCAAGTCCATGACCAACCGGGAATACCATCAGGAGATAAAGTGCAATAATCAACACTATCCATGCACACCTCTCTATAAAATAAATGTTGCAGCAGCCACCAGAACCCTCTGCCCTGCAAACATGAGCCGTCATACTACAGCCCCTCAACCATAAAGACGCCTAAGACAAAGGGTAGCGAATCCTTGCCTCAAACTAACCGAAACAACAACGGTCCTCGGTATTACTGCAAGTCCTTCGGACTTGGAAGCATCTGCAAACTAAAGCGAGTGACAGGCTCTTCTTCTTTCTCTTCCTGTACATCTTCGGCGTTATCGGAACGAATACCATGTACAGCAAGCTCTTCAGCTACACAAGCTTTCTGTACGCTAACTACCTGCTGCACTACCCACTTGGAGCTTGAAAGTACTTCTTTGTCCACTTCCTTCCCGTTAACACTATTCTCAATATTCTCCAAACTCTTATCTTCTAAGGTGCGGAGTTTCTTGAGTGTTTTCCGAAGGGAACTGACAGGGCGTCCTGTTCCTTTTGGACGTCCATTGGGATTACCAGATTTACCTTCTTGCCAAGCCGTACTTGGAAGATTATCTTTAGTTGCCATAATTCTTATTCCTGTGAATGTAGCTCTTAAGCTACAGCTAAGACAGTATCTAAGCTTTTAGATGCCCAAGGGACACAAATGTATTCGGCTGTAATCTGCACAAGTGTGAGAGTCTTGTGTACGCAAAGCAACTGAAGCTCTGCTGTCCTAACAGGACATTGATGTGTCACGCACATTTTCAGATTACATGCGGATAAATTTAAAATAAAGAAGAGACACTTAGACCGGAGGAGGAGAGGAGAAAGTCTAAGTATCTCTATAAAACACAACCCACTAGAAGGAGGGGCTAACAGGCTGTGTAGGGAGGGGACATTAAAAATGTCTTCTGATGATAATACTTTTTCTTGCTTTAAAATTCTTAGTAGTCCTACGTTTGATACTTTATCAGATGTATTAGAGTTTGTCAAGCACTTTATGAATTTAATTCACTTTCTAACTATCTGGCATGATCTTTTTAAATACAGAGTCAAACGTACTCAAACCCTCATGTTGGTATTCCCAGCGGAACGTAGCTTCCGCCTCTTCTTCATCAAAATCCAGAAGGATGTAACGAAGATCATCTTCATCTAATGTTTCAAGCCATTCATCTGAGGATATCTCCTCGTGGGTAACATCATTCATGACAACTCCTTTATTTTTGTTGTCGGTGGAATTTGTGTGTATGGGTGAAGTATAACCAGTTGAATAGTTAAAGTCAATAGTTATTGTACATCCCCTAGAGTTTTATTCTCTAACTCATTTTTAGGCAGACCTAACATAGTGGATGCTCTGCTCCAGTATTCTTCAGCTTGCATCTTCACTTGCTCTTGATCTTCTTTAGTCCCACCTAAGACTTTAGGGCACCAAGTATCTAACCGCATACTGTAAGAAAACCATGTAACGTCTGCTTTAGGAAACAATGCACTCAACCAATTAGCCACTTTTCCTGAATGGTGGTAGGTTTTACGAAGTGGCTTCTCTTCTACATACTCTGAATACCCCTCCTCGTCATCCTCCGTACCTATGACGTAGTAAAGCTTTACCTTACCATCCACCAAGACCTTTTTAGTAGAGAACGCCTTCTCAAAATGGTTAAAGTCACTAAACGCTCCGTAAGAGTCCCGCACACAGACAGTTGCATCGTATGGTATAGGCTCAAGCAGTTTCAGTAAATCTCGCTTATTCATAATTTGGTATCCTTATACTCAATATAATCAATCCCCCCTTGCCCAAACTCAAGGCCCACAAAGCTCTTGATTGAATGTGGTTTATCTCGTTTACTGCCCCTACCAGAGATTTTATAACCCTCCAGACAGGAAGTGTCTTCAACAAACAGATGCTCAGAAGCCTCATAGTAATAACCAAGAATATTCTCAGCCCACAAGAAGCCTTCCATCCACTCTGACCTAACGTATTTATTCTTGAACATCATCATTCAATACCTATCAGTAGGACTTCTTCACGCATACCATAGCTGTGCTGCTCCCAACTTAGCTTTATATCTTCTCGCTTTGCTGGGAAGGCGTTACCATAGCCTTCACAGAATGCCCACACTTCCAAGTCCTCTGGATACTCTGCTAGAATCTCTTTAAGCTGTTTTATATTCATTTCACATACTCCTGAGCAGCCCACACAAGGATATCTACAGCCATCTTCTGTTGATCGGAAAATTCATAATCTCCAAAATACTTGTAATCTGTCTGCTTGATAGCCCACTCCACTTCCTCTTTAGTGAACGTATCTGTCCCTTGCTCTTTAGCTTTGTAGGATAGCCGCTCAAGCCAGAATTCTTCGTATTCCATCTCTTTAAAATTGATGCTTGTTTGCGTGTTCATCACGCTACCTCCCACTCTTCAATCCAATATTGATACGCGCTATCAAGATCATAAAATTCATCAGGTCCGATGCATTCTGTCTTGTAAGCAACGGCGTCTTTATAGTCAGCAAAGATTTTAGGCACTCGCACGCCCCACAAAGGGCTTTTCTCCATTACTACAAATACTGTTGTCATTTATTTCTCCTCCGTGTAGCAAAATGTGTTAGCCCCAAGAACATCCTTCCAAGCAGCATGCATAGAATATTCCAACAGAGGCTTGATGCTTTTCTTAACAGCAAAGCTATCGTGGTATGCAAGGCAAGTATGACCTTCTTGAATCAGGTAGTCAATAACCCGTAGTGCAATTCTGCTATCAATATTCTGTAGCACCACACCGTAATCTTTGTAGAAATAATCTTCAATCAACTCGTTGTGCTCAGACAAAGCTTCCAAGATAGCAGGGGCGTTTGGATTCACAAGCCCGACGTACAGCCTATCGCCTTCGTCCAACAAAGAATCTTTGTGTAGCTCGTGGTTGATACTTTGTCGTGCTTTAGCCTCAGTGGCACAGTTGATAGCCATCATCAGAGACTTTTTGTAAAGGTTACGCACAGGATCATACTTAGACAGATTATATTTAATCATGTGCTTTGCAATAGCTTTCTCATCCACCTGCATGAAAGACGAATCTGCCTTGTATGGATCAAAGTCTTTCTTAGCTAGCTTGTACACCGATTCGTTGTTCTGTGCAACGCTCTCGTAAAGGATATTTGCGTGGTTGGCTTTGTAGTCAATTTCACATACAGGTTCTTTGTCGAGCGTGAGATATTGCAAGCGGAATTTCTCAGGGATCAACTGGATGCTACCTCCGTGTGCAAACAGCCGACCGCCCTTGAACAAATCTCCAGAGAACGAACGCTTGTACTCAAGCAGTGGCACCTCTTCACCATTAAACTCAATCAACACATTCTTTACTGATTCATTGTAGGTCTTCATTTCTTCCTCCATCTGCACAACAGCCTCATTTACTTCTAGATGAATCAATTCTTTAGTCTCCCGATCTTTGACAACAATAGGGTAGAGCAAGCCTTCGGTGGGAACGTGCAATCTTACATCCTCCATGTCAATCAAGTCAATTAGTTTTTGATTTATTTTTACGATGGTGGGGTAGGTCTTCCACTCACACCGATAATCCTTATTCCCAAGGTACACAGTGATGTAGCCGTTATACTCAAACCAATCGAGAACAGCTTTCACCTGCCTTGCACCGATACCGGCAATATTCCCAGACCAATAGGAGGTCTTGAGCCTTACTGAGAAAGCTTTGTGTCCAGTCTTCAAACCTTTACAAACGTTGGTGAAGAACCACTGAGTAGCATTGAATGTCCTACCTCCTACCAAGAGTGTGTAGGATTCTACTAAAGCATTGTATGATCTATTCTCTTCTCTAAATGCTTTACTCTTTCTTGTAGTGAGAAGGAGCTGATAAAGCTCTAAAGGATTCATATCTCGGACCCTCACACACATACCTCCTATATGGGAAACAAATGAAAAATACAGACGATAGGGAAGAGAATAAGCCAAAGCACACAGGATGTCAACACAGCGTACATACAAATTATTTTCTATTTCTTTAGAAATTCTGCTTGCAAGGAGTGGAGAGGAGGTGTACTATCCTCACATCAACCAAACAACAGGAGAGACGAAATGGAAGGTGTAACGAAACGCGAGGTAGAAGCTAAGTGGGGCAGTGTTGTGATCGTCAACGAGTTCAGGACTTGTCCAATATGCTCAGTGGAGAGTAATGCTGTAGAGTGGCCTTGGAAGGGTAAGCCGGTTGACTCTGGATATCAAGTGACTAACACCTGCCCCTCATGTAAACATAATTTTGTAGAGGTGGTGTAGAATGTACAACCTAAAAGACTTCGAGAAATACACAGGGACGGAATCAGGGATTCCAGAACAAGGTGTGTCTGGGCCGCATGACAAGCATGCTGGACGATCAGACGCCTCCGCGGCTTAAAACAAAGGAGAGACAAGATGGAAAGCTTTATCATAATGCACCGCACGCCAGCAGACGGATTCCCCGGCTCCCACTTGCTGATAAACATCACGAAGGGAAAGCCTTACAGTGTGGTTGAGAAGTACATGCGTTCTGTAGCTGTGATTGACGATACTAACAACAAGGTATGGATCAGCAACAAGATATTCAAGAAGTATTTCAAAACCCATATCAAAGCAATCACTATCTCAAAAGGAGAGTAAATGTACAACCTAAAAGACTTCGAGAAATACACAGGACAACCTCTATATGGTAAAGCTGTGCTATGCTGGGATAAGAAGATTGGTTATTTCTTCCTGTCGAGCTATAATGCTGAACATAAAATCATTGCCGTATATGGAGGATAAAATGCAAGATACAACAAAAGAGTTCTTGACTAAGCTGGCAGCTCTGATGGAGGAATACAATGCAGAGTTTGAAATCACCGAATCTTGTCATGGGTATAATGGGTTCAGTGTAGACGGGCTGGAGATTGGCTTGTGGTACGCTACCATTGATGGTGATATCACATACAAGAATATTGAGTATGTTGAGCTGTCTGGAAGGTTCCACAACGCTGTTGATTTTCGTGAGCTTGCTGAGGAGGGTAAATAATGAAGTTGTATTTGGCATACATAGATGGCTCATATGTTGGTTGTGTTGAGGCTGAAACTCGCACGGATGCGGCTGACCGGGCAATCGAGAAATACCCCGTAAAGATAAGCAGTAAACTACAAATCTTCAAGTCGTTGGGTCTGAATCTAGAGTCATAGGGGGAATAATGAAACGCGTTATCAAATATGAATACTACTCTTGGACATTGGGTTGTGAATGCTGCTCTGATTCCTCATCAAGCTATTGTATGTATGAAGATGGTGTGCTAGTAGACAAAGGTGGTTGGTGTGAATATTGCTCAGACGAGGAAGAGCTTCGTGAGGCTCTTGAGCATCTACTTCCATTTGATGTTCATCCAGACAGCCAGTGGTACTGAGGAGAGTGCTATGGAGACTTGGAAGGAAGTGAGGCGTGAGGGAAAGATATTGGATCGTGTTGACGCAGAGGATGACACAGGAGTACACTCAGAGTTCTGGGTGGAGTACGAAGGTGGGTCTTACTATTGCAAGATGACTAATGGTAAAGTTATTACTTTTACTGAAATTGATTACCCTTGGAGTATTAAATGAACAACGATTATAAAGACGAAAATATTTGGTTGATGCAAGGCGACTGCCTTGAACGTATGAAAGAGATTCCTGATGGGAGTGTGGATTTAATATTGTGTGACCTACCCTACGGAACCACGGCTTGTAAGTGGGATAGCGTAATTGATATTGAAAAGCTTTGGTCAGAGTACCGCAGAGTTTTATCAGGCACTGGTAATGTGGTTCTCACCGCTGCACAACCTTTCACAACTGTTGTAACTTACCCGGCTTTGGATATTTTTAAGCACGCCTCTGTGTGGGTAAAAAATAGGCCAACCGGGCCGCAACATGCCAAAAACCGACCTATGAGCAAGCATGAGGATATCTTAGTATTCTCTAAAGGGAAGATGGGTCATAAATCTCAGTTGGGCGAGAAGAGGATGGTTTACAACCCCCAAGGAGTAAAAGATGCAGGTAAAAAGGTGGTGACTGCTAAAGGGTCACATTCAAGTATTACAGGAGCAAGGCCCAATCAAGTCGGGATTGAGTATATTGCACAGACCGGATTCCCACACACCATTCTAGAATTTAAAAAGGACGAGGATCATTTACATCCTACACAAAAGCCAATCTCCTTGATTGAGTATCTTGTTAGTACGTATTCAAACAATGGGGATCTTGCGTTAGATAATTGTATGGGCAGTGGAACTACAGGTGTAGCTTGCAAGAATCTTAATCGTAAGTTTATCGGAATTGAGATGGATGAAACGTATTTTAGTATGGCTAAGGAGAGGATTCTTAAATGAAACCAATCTCTGAAATGCAAGACAAGGAATTTGAGAAATACCTACAGAGTATCAAGCCTCACCTCCCCATCTGGAAACAGGATGGAGCTGTTGTGCAAGAATTACGAGATGAGCTGTTTGTAGATCGTAATTTCAATATGGCTTGGGTGAACACGGTGTATTGGGTAGATCGGAAAGGTAAGAAGCATTCTTCTGTAGCTAATGTGAGGTGGATATGAATAATACTTGGACTCAAGAGTTACCAAAGGTATCTGGCTACTATTGGTTCTCGTACGAATATGAAGACATTCCAAGCATCAGTTGGTTTGAAGTTGAATATGATGGTGTGTCTATATGGGACCACTACGACGATGGGCCTAGATTCATGCAATCAGACTTTGGATATTGGTATTCAGCCCACCCTATTGAAACATTACCTTGGAGGATCAAATGAATAATAGAAACGTAATCACTCAGAATTTCGGATTGCCTTACGGGGAAGCTACAAACATGCTGACAAACTACGAATGGGCTGTTATGCTGCGTAAGGAGATTACAGAACGTCAAGCGTTCACTGGCGATAGGGAAGGGGATTTGCTCTCGTTTATCCTACGCCCTCTCAACCAATACATTGAAGAAACGGAAGAAATTGAACGTATGAGCCGAGGAGGGAATAAATGAAAGTATCTGAGTTGATTGAAAAGCTAGAGGGTATGGATCGTAATGCTGACGTAATCATGTGGCAGGAAGTGGATTCATCTGGAGGGTGGTTGGAAATCAGTGAAGTGGCAGCCGATGTCCATTATGAGGAACCTGAGAATCGCTATTACGTAGTGTGCCTGGAGTGAACGTTGGGAAGTGTACAGAAGGTGGCTGGGAGGATTTCATTAGAAATGTGAAATCTCTTGTTGACACAGACAAGCAATTAGACTATTCTTTGCTCATGTCCTTGTACATACGCGGGATTAAAGCAGAAGAAGCTATTAAGATAATGGGAGAGAAGAAATGAGTATGTATACAAAAGAGCAGTTTGAGGAGTATAAAGGAAATAAACACTATCTGGTAGTGAAATACTACACAGAGCCTGAAGTTGGATACCACGAGACATATGAAGAGTATGTAGAGTATTTTAATTATTTTTACGGATTGGAGGAGGAACAAAGTGACAATTGAAACATTCAATGCAATCAAGAGTGAAGCTGATGCTATGTTCTCATCTGCTTTTGAACTAGAAACCCGCATTAACAACGCAGAAACGGCTGGTGTGATTATCCCACTCGAAGTAGATACTGCTTTCACGGCTATCACAACAAACCTACAAACAATTATCAATTGGGTGAATCAAGCAATCGCAGATGGAGGAGTAACAGAGCCAGTGCTAACTACAGTCCAACAGTTCCTGTCAGAAATTAAAACTGTGTTTGAGAAATATTCTGCTGTACTCAGTATTATTGATGGGACGGGATACGGAGATTCTTATGGTGGTGCTGATGTTATTCAGTTCACTGTCACTGACCCATCTACCGGACAAGTGACAACAAAAGAATTTATTAAAACTTCACTCACTGCTGTTGATATGATCTGATTATCCAAAAGGAGAATAAAAATGACTAAATATCTTATCCCAACATTCTACCTCTCACACGCTCTTGCCTATCTTGGAGAGAAGATGATTGAATGGGCTTGTATGGTGCAGGGGAATTCAATTCACGGGCCATTTGAGACAATTTCTGATGAAGAGCTTGAGAAGCGTCTTAATGAGATGAAGAAATAGGCGTTTCTGTAGATTTAAAAGCTTATATTAATGGGAAATTCTGCACTGTTTTGAACGATAGACGTTTCAAGCATGTGGCTTACTTCTTACAAGAAGGAGAGGAAAATGAGTACAGATTTTAAAGACGAAAATATTTGGTTAATGCAGGGTGATTGTCTTGAACGTATGAAAGAGATTCCTGATGATAGTGTTGATGTCGTCTTATCAGATATACCCTACGGTATAGACTTTTCTGCGTGGGATGTAACACACGATAATAAAAATTCCGCCCTTCTTGGAAGTAGTCCTGCCCAAGAAGCCAGTACATTATTTAAGACAAGGGGTAAGCCTAAGAATGGCTGGTCTAAAGAAGATGTAAATAGGACTAAAGAGTTCCAGACCTTCTGTGAGGGTTGGTTTAGAGAGCTATACAGAATACTAAAACCATGCAGTCCCCTTATACTGTTGACTGGACGCCAAAACCAACACAGGTGTACAATTGCCGGAGAAGATAGTGGATTCATTTTCAAAGACTGCCTTGTTTGGGACAAGCAAACTGCCCCCTTCCGAGCACAGAATATAAACAAAGTTCTGTCTGCGAGGGGTCATGAGCCGGTGGGAGGAGAGTATCGTCTAGGATGTCTGGCTCCTGTGGCAGAGCCTATTCTTTGGATGTTCAAACCTTACCCCATTGGTACAACCATAACAGATTGTTTTCTTTCTAATAGGCTGGGGTGTTTTGAAAGTAGTACACTAAAAACTAACCTTATCAGCTATCCAAGCAGAATTAAAGATAAAAAACATGAAACGGAGAAGCCTACGGGATTGATGGAGATTCTGGTCAAAACTTTTTCTGTAGAGAATCACACAGTCTTGGATATGTTTTGCGGTAGTGGAACTACAGGTGTAGCTTGTAAGAACCTCAATCGCAAATTCATTGGAATTGAGATGGATGAAACATATTTCAATATTGCTAAGGAGAGGATTTTGAAATGAGCAACGATTACATAAGCAATCAAACACCAGAACAACGGGCTGCTGCTCTTGAGAAAGGGCGTATTGCACGTCAAGAGAAGAAAGAGTGGGCTGAGAAGAATTTAAAGCTGAGCTATGAGGACGACGAACACTGGGTGGAGTTGGCTAAAGAGGCTGGAACAAAGCTGCCCCAGAAATATAGCCCTTGTTCGGACACCAAGTATCTCAAGAGGCTTATGAAGCATCTTAAGCTTGACGAAACATGGTTTCAGGAATATAGTGGATGCAGGACAATTAAAGAGCTTGTCAAGATGAACCCAGAGACAACAGCTCGTGCTATGTGCGGACAATTCTTAGAAGCTTGGAAGGAAATTAAGGAGAAGAAATAACATGTGGGAACTATCCGATAAATATAACGTGTTCATGTTGCTGTGGATGATTATGGCTGCTGTAACAACAGGTGGATTTTCTGTAGTGTTCAGCTTGATTGGGGTGACCTATGCTGGTCTGACCCTCTACCACACTTACAGGGAAACTAAATGAACGCAAACCAGATAGCTTGGCTTAAAGAGCTTGCAGGGGAAGACACCGATGGAACGCTAATGTCTGTTCTACTTCGTAGTGACATTGGGCAGTGTACGATGGAAGGAGTCTTGAAATTCCTTGTCACACAGCTCTATGAGGAAAAGAAACAGCTTGTACAAGAAAACAAACGCTATGCTGATGTGCTGAAGAAGCATGGGCTTTATACAAACGAATTGATATTAGGAAATAAATGATGCTAACTCTTGTATTTCAAATATGTTTTGCTGTAGTATATATCTCATCGGTGGTGGGATTTAAACATCAACTGAAAAGTCATATGCAGGCTACACGAAAGAAAGGGCAATATTCAGAAGGAGATACTATATACTATTTTATGGCTGCTTTCTGGCCTATTGTAGGGTTGTTGAGCTTGGCTTATGATGGCTTTTTGTCTATTCGTTCTGCGTCTAAAATTAAATAGGAGGGGAGATGAAGGTTAAAGAGCTGATTGAAAAACTCAATGAGTGCGACCCTGAACTAGAAGTTTTTACTGAGACTATGTATGAGGGTTATTTCTCGGAAGTGGCTGATGCATCGTGTTTCGAGACTTATCCAAACCGAGGCGCAGATGTACGTCGTGCGGTTTGGATTACAACTGGAGACGAATGATATGAAAGTAGTATCCAATAACGAAGATAAGGAGTACGGTATTAACATACCGGATGGGACACCTCAGCATCTGGTGGATCAATTCAATCAGATCATGAAGAATATACACAACAATAAAGAGTCTTGTTGGTTTACTGTGGGTGGGATGAGTGTTGAAGAGTTGGTAGACTTTTATTCAGAAGATAAGGAGTAGCCTATATGGGAAGTAAGACCCGCAACTTTGTGGTGAATGTGGATGGTCAGGATGTTGAAGTAGGTCGCAAGACCACTCGTAAAACCCGGAATCGTGGCTTGCCACAAGAGCAGAAGGAAAAGTTTGTACGGGCGGCTGAAGCGAAGATTGAACAGATTAAGAAGTTTATCCCTACACCTTCCCAAAAGACCGCTATTGCGATTGTACGCACTAATACGTTAAGCTGGGTTGTTGGTGTTAGTGGTTCTGGGAAATCAACTTGCGTGTTGTGGGATTACTGCCAAGAATATCTGAAAGATAACACTAAGAAGATTTATGTTATCAAGGGTGCCACTGAAGTTAGCATGGATAAGATTGGTTTTCTACCAAATGGGCTTGATGAAAAGATGTCAGCTCACATGGTTGCAAACCGTAAAATTCTTGAAGACTTCTTAGGTGCTGAAAAGGTTGCTGCTGATCTGAACAAGCGCATCTTCCTGCTACCGCCAAATTATCTTTTAGGGCAGACTCTAGAAGGACTGATTTTGATTGAAGAGGCCCAGCAGCTTCAGCCAAACGTTCTTAAGCTGATTCTTGAGCGTACAGGCGGGAATGGTAGTCGTGTTTGTGTTGTTGGCGATGCAAGCCAGCTTTATACGGATGCTAAAGAGTCTAAGTTGCGTAATGGTCTCACTGACGGGCTGAAGCGTTTCTTCAACGAAGATATGACCGCTAAGTATCCAGACGTAGGTTACTTTGAATTTGATATTGAAGATGTGCAGCGTTCAGAAATTGTGAAGACAATCCTACGTGCATACGCAGACTATCAATAAGGAGAAATTATGAACGATTTTATGATGAAGCCTTCGCAAGTTATCACGAACACGGTGCAGTATACAGAATACAATCTCTACCTTCATGGTAAGATTGGTGATGCTGATGACTTTATGGAACATTTCAGCGTCTTCAAGATGGCGAACGAAGGGGATATTATTCGTTTGTACATTACCAGTGAGGGGGGTAGTCTTGCTACAGGAATGGAGTACATCCGGCACATGAAAGAGTGCCAAGCACCTATCATCGGCATATTGGGTCTTGAAGTTGCAAGTATGGCAAGCGCTATTGCTCTGGAATGTGATGAAATTGAAGTTGATGATATGAGCACAATGCTAGTGCATTCCTTCAGCTATGGAGCAGCCGGTACAGAAGCTTCAGTCTACAATCAGGCAAGCTTCAATAAAAAGCTGAACGAGCGTTGGATTCGTAAACACTATTCTGGGTTCCTTGACGACGATCAGTTCTCAGATATTTTCAAAGGTGTGGACATTCTGTTGGGTGCCGATGAGATTATGGAACGCTGGGGTAGTTTACAGGAATACCGTAAAGGTCAACCCTGCGATTGTGGTAACCCCGAGTGCGGAGAGAGTCAAGAGCTTTTGGTAGAAGAACAATCGTTCTCTCTTGAAGATATCATCAAACAAGCTGTAGCAGAAGGCATCAAGCAACACGAAGCCGAGAAAGCTAAGAAGGAGGCAAAGGCTAAGAAAGCTGCTGAGAAGGGTCCAAAGACCCCTCCTGCAACAAAAGAAATTGTAGAAAAAGTGGTTGACACACCAGAGAGCAACACCTAAAATGATCCCCATGCAGACAAGCTTGTTCTTTACAGGCTTCGATCATGGGGATTTTTCGTTTCTAAGCTAAGGAGAATAAAATGAAGAAAATGTATATAGCTGTATTAGAAGGGGTGCCGGATTTCATGGTTCCTACATTAGTAGCTCACGCGGTATTGGGCGCACATCTATTTTTCGAGTTTCAGGGTGATACAAATGTCAACGTTGAAGATAAAGTAGTTTACAGAGAGTGGCTGGAAAATTCCTTTAGGAAAGTTGTACTTAAGGTGAATCACAAAGAGTTTAATAAGATCAGAGACACCATGATTTGCTACCAAGCCCACGAAAATACAACCTTGAATGGAGAAAAATCTTGCTTGGTAGTGTTACCTGTAGAATCTGATGCAGTTCCTAACGTACTTAAATTTGCGAAAATGTGGAAACCCTCTCAAGGAGAATAAAATGGAATACCTACTATATTGGCTCATCATTTCTGTATGCACAGCCTTGCTTTTCAAGGCAAGAATGGATAAGCTTAATGCAAAGAAGGGTGGTGTTGAGAAAGCGTTCTTGGAGTATATGTCAAAGGATGATACTTTCTTGGATGCTACAGAGCCTCAGATGAAATTTCTATGGAAATTTGTGTTTTGGGGATATTGCTTGATGCTTTGGCCGATGGTGATTTATTGGGTAGTGCATTCCTACCTGCACCCCGAAGAATATGAAGTGTAAGGAGTGGATGTAGTGGCTTGGTTTGTCTTTGAGTCAGAAGAGATTATAATGGGACCATACAACACACGATACCAAGCAGAGTGTGATTTGGAGATGCACTTAAACGAACTCTACCTTGAAGATGATTACCCGTCTCCATACATTGACTTCATAGAACATGAGGATGATTATTTCAACTGGGAAGAGATGGATTATTGTGAAAACCGTCTGTTCTATGAGAGTGGACTGGAAGATTTACAAAACCCACCAACCAGAGAAAAGATTCGGAGGAAGAATGCCAAAACAACAGATTAGCCAACATAAGTGGCTACGCATCTCACAACACCCTGACGCCATCAACGTCCTTGCTTATTATTCAATGCCTAAAGACTCTGATTGTGGTCTTGTGTATGAAGCAAAATATGCAATTGATGCTTTTAAACTGAATAATTTTCTTTATGTTTTTATGGAGAATCCTGAAGGACTGGAGTATTATGCTCGCTACGATGTGTCAGAAGGAGCTGTAAGGCATGACTTCATTGGTTGGTGCCCTTTGCAACTGAGAAACCCTTTCTGAACACGAAGTGTTTGGATATCCGTTTTAATTAGGAGAATATTATGTTAAGGTTTATTCTACGAACAGAAGTTAAAGACCCGTATAACGGGGCACGTACAACAGAGTTTCGCACTATTGATTTTTATGCTCCAGAGTTAGCATCCGCTCTGAGTGCTGGAGGTCGTACAGAAGATGGATACGAGTTTACTGAATTGGTAGGTGTCGAGATTCTAAATTATCTAGCCGGAGATTGAATAATGCAAGAACATAACACAGAGATGTATTTTGATGGCGACATCGAAGATGAAACGACAAGCGTTTCCTTAGACAAATGGATTGAACAAAATTCAGTGGCAGCTTGCATAGAATATGGTAGTGATATCTGCACAGCTATTCGGGAGGTGGTGGAAGATGTCTAAAGAAAAAGAGATGAAAATTACTATTGTTTCTTATGAAGAGTTCTCGGAATATACCTTCAACCCACCAGCAACTTTCTTCGTGATGGACAGTCTGCAAAATTACCACTTCATCCACACGTCTGATAGAAAAGTGGCACAAGATTGGTGCGATGATTATTTTGGTAAATCTAAGTACATGGTGAAAGCTTCTAAATTGCAAAAGACCAAGATTAGAAATGAAGCTGGTGTTTACACCGTGACTGGGACTACTAGTAG
>TARA_R100001143_G_scaffold52481_2_pt1 | contig 92391 bp, 74 predicted proteins | sample TARA_R100001143 | Tara Oceans TARA_R100001143 (sample SAMEA2621300) | marine metagenome | biome: marine biome (ENVO:00000447); feature: mesopelagic zone (ENVO:00000213); material: "saline water (ENVO:00002010), including plankton (ENVO:xxxxxxxx)" | depth 800 m | reverse complement strand
TTGATATCGGCTACAACAGGCAGGTGGTCGGATGGGAATTGACCATTTTTAGAGTCTGCCAGAATTCCATGTTGGTATACTCTGAAGTTGGAGTCCACAAAGATGTAATCAATTCTGCGATCCGGGAATATTCGCTCAAAACCATTCCAGGTTGAAGTAGGTCCGTGGTGACCATAAACTGAGTGATAAAAACCATCAAAAAGCTCCAGATTTACAGGACCCAGATCAGGGTCGGTAATTATTTTATAGGGCTTCTCCGCTTCGGTTGTGTTAAAATCACCCATTAAAATGACCGGATCACCATCCGCCAAATCGTGAATTTTTCGCAAAATGAGGCGTGAGCTCTCTTTTCGTGCAATTTCCCCGATATGATCATAATGCGTGTTAAAAGTGATGAAAGTACGATTATTTGCAATGTCATTAAATCTGACCCAGGTTGTTATTCGGGGTATGGCGGTATCCCACCCCTTACTCCCCGGAACATCCGGTGTCGTTGAATGCCAGAAAGTACCTTCTTCGATCACTTCAAATCGTTCTGAACGATAGAAAATCGCAGTAAATTCACCCTTATCATCACCGGCATCACGGCCAACACCGATCCATTTGAATCCATCCAATAAATTTTCCAAATCAACCAACTGATGATGCCTTCCTTCTTGAGTACCGATAATATCTGCTCGATTAAATCGGATTGTACTTGCCACAAACTCCTTCCTGTTTGGCCATGCATCGGGTCCGTCATTCGGGTTATCAAACCGAATGTTAAACGTCATAGCCCGAATAGATGTATCCGTGTCTGAATACCCTGCGGGTTGATTCAACTCTTTATTTTTCAAATCTGAAGGCAGAATAGAGGCAAAAATAGAAATTATTGAAAAGATGATCAGGGTCAGGAATTTCATGCAGATAAATTTTTCAGGATTTGATGTTTATGTGACTTCCTACAATTTGGGTTATTTATAGAAATCCTCCAAATAGTGTTACAATTTCACCCATATTTGCACATGAAAAAGCATAGGGTGATAAACAAATAATTGAATGATCACAATGCATAACATATAATTGATTCCGAAAAAATATAGCTGTATTTACGACGTTGTTTAATAAATGAGTTTGATAGAGTTATCATTATTTTTTAATCTCTATAATATACTTAGCATTAAAATAACAGCACTTTTTTATAGATTTAGATTTGCTATGAGAACGGTTCTTAATTTTATTCTATTTTTTCTGACTCTATTTTTACTCTCTTGTTCATCATCTCTTGATCCTGACTACCATATAGAAGATTCTCTGGAGAGGTTGCCAATTGAGACGCTGAATTCTGCACCCAAAAGTTTAACTGTTGATGGAATTGAATTGTCCCTGAAATCCGATCTTTGGCGTGATTTTATGCCCATTTCCCCTCCGGATGGAAAACCATTGATTGCCCGTATCGAATTAAGAGCTCAAGATGAAAGAGCGTTACCGGAACAGTTAAATGCGGATGCGGTATGGGTTTTATATGAAGATCAGGTATGGGGGGCTCGGTTAACGGAGACACAATTTGAGCATGACTCCACCCGTCTTGTTAAAGTTGCCAGAAATGGACCGAAATTCGGTCCGGGCGAAAATGCAACTGTAGTTGTCCGGATCGTTTACGGTGATGAGTCCTATCTTCTGAGGAATACCGGACAGGATATTATGCAGACCTGGTAAGATTTTACTGATCGAGTAACTTTCTATCCAAAAAAATTTAAGCAAATCAGGAAAATGATTTGTTCAATACATAAAACTATTGTGCAATCCGTTTTTTTGTTTTAACTTTTTATCTAAAAGTACTTTGAATATAAATCACTCCAATGAAAAAAGAACAGGATTATATAAAAGATATAGCTGAGATACGCTCAATGATGGAGCGATCATCTAAATTTTTATCTCTTTCCGGATGGGCGGGTATCATGGCGGGATTGTACGCCTTAGGCGGAATCATTGTTGCTCACCGAATTTATGGATTCTATCCGGATGAAATATTTTACAGCTCTGATAAATTACCTAACGTTATCGTTCTTGCCCTTTTGGTACTGATCCTTGCTTTGATGACCGCTGTAATTTTATCTAGAAAAAAAGCCAGGGACAAAAATGAAAAGATATGGACTGCCACATCAAGAAGATTAGTCGTTCATATGGCATTCCCATTGGTTTCCGGTGGAATTCTACTATTGGTTTTCATTTCAAAAGGGCTGATCGGACTTATTGCACCCCTATCACTCATCTTCTATGGACTGGCGCTGGTTAACGCCAGCAAATACACAATTGATGACGTAAAATATTTAGGATTTATTCAGATCGGATTCGGATTGATCAGCTCCTTTTTTATTGAATTTGGTTTGCTATTTTGGTCATGTGGATTTGGGATTATCCATATCATTTATGGAATTTATATGTACATCAGATATGAAAAGTAAAGGGTTTCTTTTATGAAAATATCCATTGACGATTTACATCAGGCATTCGAAAGCAGGGTAAGACTTGGGATCATGTCTGCTTTGGCTGTGAACGAATATCTCGATTTCACCTCATTGAAGGAATACCTTGATGTTACGGACGGCAATCTTGCAACACACCTGAAAAAACTGGAAAAGGAGAAGTTTATCCGGATTGAAAAATCATTTATTGACAGGAAACCCAATACGAAATATTTCATCACTGAAAAGGGTAAAAAAAAGTTCAATGACCATCTTGCAGTATTGGAACAGATCATAAAATCACAAAAATAAACTTTAATTATGATGTGAAATGAAAAACATAAAAAGACATAAAATCCAAAAAAGGCTCTCGCTACTCATACTGGTAGTGGGTATTTGCCTTTTAATATTCATGATCAATACAGAGGATGAACCCGGTGCAATTCCATTGCTACTGATCATAATAGGCGCAGGATGGTATTTATATACTCGAGCCAAACTACAGTCTCAGTACAGGAATTCTTAACCCACGCAAAAAATTTTTCATTTTTACTTTGATATTCAAAGTACTTTTAACAATTAAACATATAAATGAGGAAATATAAATGACTACAAAAAATGATGTACCCATCTATAAATTCATATCAGGCCTGGCGCTTTCAGTGGGGCTGCTGCTGCTCATCCCTTTGATTGCAATGCAATTTTCGGATGAGGTGGTTTGGACTCTGTCCGACTTCATCATTGCCGGTACGTTTCTTTTCGGAACCGGACTCACCTATAAACTGATCACCCGGAAATCGGGTAATGTCACTTATCGGATCGCCATAGGATTTGCTCTATTTACGTGGCTTTTCCTTCTCTGGGTAAACGGCGCAGTGGGTATTATAGGCTCAGAAAATAACCCGATAAATCTTCTGTACTTTGGAGTCATAGCAGTCGGTATAATCGGTGCGATCATTGCCCGATTTCAATCCAATGGTTTGATATATACAATGTTTGCAATGGCAATTGCGCAGGCTTTGATCGCTGTTGTGGCAATCCTCGGAGGTTATCATCCTAATACGGAAAGCGCGATTTTTGAGATTATTACTGTGAATGGTTTCTTTATCATGCTGTTTATAATATCAGCACTGATATTTCGGTTTGATGTAATCAAACCATTAGACACTCTTGAACCACAGTAACTGTTAGATAAAAAAATAAGCATCGGTTTAATCATATTAGTTGCTCCATTCATCTGAAATATCAGTAGAAATGGATATGTGAAGTGATCTCAGATTCAATGAAACGAATTGAATAATTTTAAACCGAAATTACTAAAAAGAACCTTGTAGAAGTAAATTGTAAAGTCTTATATTTGATACTCTCAATTATTTGAGATGCGCCTCGGTGGCGGAATTGGTAGACGCGTTGGACTTAAAATCCAATTGGTATTTAAATGCCAGTGCCGGTTCGAGCCCGGCCCGAGGTACAACCCTGATATCTGAATTGGTATCAGGGTTTTTTTATGCTGTATTATTCTTATACCCTATTCCACTGCAGCATAAAGGGCTATTCAAACCGATAAAATTTTATTTAGATTTATTCTATATAAGCTTTGATTCATTTGTAAAATCCTTTTACCTTAGAACCAGTCTAAATAAAAACAATCAATCAAACATTCAGATTTTCAATGAAAGCTTCAAAGCTATTATTGCCACTGCTCTTGGCAACACTATTCATTTCATGCGACCTCACCGATAACAACAACGACATCACAATCGTTACACCTGCCACCTACGAATTTACCCGCAACGGAGAGTCAACCGTTTCATTTACCGGCCAAACTGCCCGGATAAAAATGGCCACTGAACTGTTCAGTGCAATGTCCGATTTTGACAATTCAACCGAAGAACTGCTTCTGCAAATGTACCGCAATCAAACTGCAGACGGCGGTGATGCTGATCCATTTTCGGATCCTGCACTGAATGCAGAAACAAAAAGTGTGAAAAGTAAAGTAGCCGCTTCAACAGATTATTTTTCCGCCAATACAACAGTAAGTGCCCAAATTAAAGCTCAGTTTGAAGAATGGATTTCGGGACAAATCAATGAGGTGTTTCCAAACGAAAATCAACTGGCAGAACCGGGTGTTGCCGGACAAATTGCAGATGGTTCTTCTACCCGCTATGTGAATGGCAAAGGGTTCGAATTCAATCAGCTGGTGGCAAAAAGTTTGAACGGAGCCCTGATCGCTGATCAGATTTTGAATAACTACCTCAGCACATCCGTATTGGATGCAGGCACAAACCGGGAAGATAATGACAACGGAGTACTGGATGGTGATTCCAACTACACCACAATGGAACACAAGTGGGATGAAGCGTACGGATACCTTTATGGAACGTCCCAGAACCCGGCTAATCCAACTCCAACTGTAGGTGACGATGACATCTTTGTAAATAAATATCTTGGCAGTGTTAACGCTGATGAAGATTTTGCCGGTATCGCACAGGATATCTTTGATGCATTTGCCCTTGGCCGAGCCGCTATTATAGAAGGCGATTACGAACTTCGCGACCTTCAGGCTCAAATTCTCCGGGAAAAAATATCAACGGTTTTAGGTGTTCGTGCTGTGTATTATCTGCAATCCGGTAAAAATGCACTTGACCAGCAAAATCCGGATTACGGCGCTGCATTTCATGACCTCTCTGAAGGGTATGGATTTATTTTCAGCCTGCAGTTTACTCGAATTCCAAACACAGATGAGCCATACCTGACTAAAGCCGAGGTAGACTCCATCCTTGCTCAGCTAACCGAAGGCAATGGCCTCTGGGATGTATCTCCGGAAACACTGAACCAATTATCAACGACAATCGCCGATAAATTTGACTTCACTGTTGAAGAAGCGGCCAATTGAAAACACTTAATTTATTCGGCTGGCTGCCACATAGACAGCCGGCTATTTGTTTTATCCATTTTTAAGCATCATGAAAAAAACAATTTTTTTATTTCTCTCAACTTTGATTTTTTTGAGCTGTACCGATAATGGCCCCTCCGGCCCGGATGTGGATGATTTTGACCGAGAAGCCATTCTCGTGAACTGGGCGGATAATATTATTATCCCATCTTTTCAAAATTTTGCTGCAGAAACTGAAGCCCTAAAGCTCGCATCTGAAATTTTTTCCGCAGATCCAACACTACAAAATTTAACTGACCTTCGATCGCAGTGGCTGGATAGCTACAAAGCCTGGCAACATGTTTCCATGTTTGAGATGGGAACTGTGATGAATTTTAGAGATTATCTGAATACTTATCCTACAAATGCAAATGAGAGTAGTTTCAATTCTGATGAGAGTAAGACTATTCAGAATAATATAGAGACCGGTGATTATAATTTAATTTTACCCTCAAGCAGAAACACTCAGGGGTTCCCTGCTTTAGATTATTTGCTCTACGGTCTGGCTGATAATGACGCCGAACTGCTTTCGTTTTACACAACAAATGATCATGCCGATGCCTACAGAGCTTACGTAACTGACCTTACGACACGTATTGATACACTTACGGATACGGTTTTGGATAATTGGATCAATGGTTATCGGGATGAATTTGTAAGTAATACCGGCAGCGGAGCCAATTCATCATTTAATATGATGGTTAACGACTTTATCTTTTATTATGAAAAACACCTGCGCGCCGGTAAAATCGGAATTCCGGCAGGTGCCACTAATATATCATCAGGTAACCCATCCCCAATACATGTCGAGGCTTATTACAGTCGAAACTTTTCAAAAATATTATTTATGGAATCGCTGGATTCTGTACAAAACTTTTTTAACGGATCAAATTTCAAATCACAACAATCTGGCGAAAGCCTAGACGACTACCTCGATTACCTGAAAACAATGAAAGAAGGCACTGATCTCTCCACGGTTATTAACAATCAATTTGAAATCAGTCGAGAAAAGGCCGCTGTACTAAATGATAATTTTGTTGCACAAGTAGATAACGACCCTTTTTTAATGCTTGCCACCTATGATGAGCTCCAGCGAAATGTAGTATATCTCAAAGTAGACATGCTTCAGGCGCTAAATATTACACCAGATTACTTTGATTCAGACGGCGACTAAATTTTGAATACAAAATCGATCCGGTCATATTTTGAAAAATCGACGAATGCGGCACCATTAGCCGTTTTCCGGATATTTTTTGGCCTTTTGATGCTGATAAGCATGATTCGCTTTACAGCCAACGGCTGGATAGAGAAGCTTTATATTGAACCCCTCTTATCCTTCTCCTATTATGGTTTTGAATGGGTTCAACCGATGGGCGCATACACATATATGATCTTCCTGATCTGTGCCGTTTCTGCCATATTTGTCTCTCTTGGCTATAAATATCGAATTGCAATCATCCTATTTTTCCTGAGTTTCACCTACATAGAACTCATGGATAAAACTACTTACCTGAATCACTACTACTTTATCAGCATCCTTAGTTTTCTGATGATCTTCCTGCCCGCTCACGCATACTATTCAATAGATGCATTCAAAAATGAAAACCTGCGATCGGAACGGGTCCCGGCCTGGACCATCGATTCCATAAAATTCTTACTCTGTATTGTCTATTTCTACGCCGGACTGGCAAAGCTCAACTCCGATTGGCTGTTCCGTGCGATGCCCCTGCAAATCTGGCTGCCGTCAAAATATTCACTGCCCATTTTAGGGGATCTTTTCCAGCAACAATGGACCCACTTCGCTTTTTCCTGGGCCGGTGCGTTATACGACCTATCCATTCCCTTTTTACTCCTCATTAAACGTACACGGGTACTGGCCTTTTTACTGGTAGTCGTTTTTCACCTGTTAACACGCGTTCTTTTCCCCATTGGCATGTTTCCATTTATCATGATTGTCAGTGCCCTGATTTTCTTTGATGCCGACCTGCACAACAAAATTCTGGGCTACATATCCCGAATCCTGAGGATCAGCAAAGAGACCTTTGATAATGCAACAACATATACATTTCCAAAATCATGGGTAAAAAAAGCTTCCCTTAGTGTTATCTCCCTGTTTTTTGCAATTCAGCTTCTGTTTCCATTTCGATATATGCTCTACCCGGGGGAACTGTTCTGGACGGAAGAAGGCTATCGTTTCTCCTGGCGCGTAATGCTGATGGAAAAAACAGGATATGCAAATTTTAAAGTTGTAAACCCTGAAAACGGCCTGAGATTTTATATAGATAACACACAATTTTTAACCCCCCTGCAAGAAAAACAGATGTCTACCCAACCCGATTTTATTCTGGAATATGCCCGCTATCTGGAGAATCACTACAAAGAGAATGGAATTTCCAACCCTGAAATTTACGTTGAAAGCTATGTTGCCCTGAATGGCCGGGGAAGCCAGCTTTACGTTAATCCGGATGTCAATCTGACAACTGTAGATTATTCCATGAACCGCCAAACCTGGTTAATGCCTTTTGATGATGAAATTAAAGGACTTTAGTTTTTTTATGATATGCTGGCTTTTTGCTGTACCGGCATGGGCCCAGTACCAGATTTCCGGAACAGTCACAGACAGGGTATCCGGTGAGCCTATCGAGGGCGTTCAAATTTATGACAATGAAGCCGGTAAATCTTTTCTTACAAATGAAAACGGTTTTTTTGAGATCAATGACCTCCCCGAAGGTACATATAACTTCTACTTTTTCTCCCTCGGGTATGAAATAACAAACCGTACCTTTTTGATAGAGAATGAAAATAAACGTGTGAATATCGATTTGATTCCATTGAACCGGGAAATGTCTGAAGTAGCGGTAATCGGTCAGCGCAATCAGATGTTTATAATGAGAAGACTTCGCCAGGTTGAAGGGACTTCCATCTTTGCAGGAAAAAAGAATGAGGTTATCTCTTTAGATCGAATGACGGTTAATACTTCATCAAACAATGCCCGTCAAATCTACGGACAGATTTCCGGCTTAAATATTTTTGATTCAAATGACGCCGGACTTCAACTGAATATCGGCGGACGCGGCCTGGATCCGAATCGCTCGTCAAATTTTAATATTCGCCAGAACGGCTACGATATTAGTGCCGATGTACTCGGTTATCCCGAGAACTATTATACACCACCCGCGGAAGCACTTCAGGAGATCCAGGTTATCCGCGGTGCCGCTTCCCTGCAGTATGGTACTCAGTTTGGCGGGCTGGTTAATTTCAAAATGAAAAAACCCGACCGGGACAAAACGATTAATGTGATTTCACGTCAGTCTGTGGGATCAAACAGCCTGTTTACCTCTCACAACAGTCTGAGTGGCACAACTGGCAAGGTCGGTTATTACGCCTACTTCAATTACAAAAACGGGGAAAGCTTCCGGCCTAACTCCGGATTTGAATCTGAAAATATCTACTTCTATACCGATTACGAGATTAGCGACAATACCAAAATCTCCGCCGATTTTACATATCTCAATTACCTGGCACAGCAGCCCGGCGGCCTCACGGACGCACAGTTTTACAGTGATCCCACTATCAGTAACCGAACCCGAAACTGGTTTGCAGTAGACTGGAAACTTGCCTCCCTGCGGCTTGAGCATAAATTTAACTATAACATGCAGCTGAGCGCCATGCTTTTCGGACTTGATGCATCCCGGAAAACTGTGGGATTTCGAACGAACCGTGTTTCACAAGTAGATGATCTGGATGCACCGCGCGATCTGATTGTGGGAGAATTTAATAACTGGGGCTCCGAGGTACGTTTTTTAGATCGCTACACAATTGGCAAAAGAGAAGCTGTTTTTCTTCTCGGAAGTAAGTACTATCACTCCAATAATAGCTCTGTACAGGGCCCGGGATCTGCCAGTGTAGAGGCTGATTTTTCACTTGCCGATAATCGGTTTCCTGACTACCCCACACAGTCAGACTTCACCTATCCGAATCGTAACCTGGCCATATTTGGAGAGAACATTTTTTACATTACTGATGATTTTTTAATCACCCCGGGGTTCCGTTTTGAATATATCAAAACGGAAAGTGAAGGCACGTTTAAAAGAGTTAATTTTGACCTGGCCGGAAACCCCATTCAAAACCAGACATTTGAAGATAATCGTAGTTTCGACCGGAATTTTCTGCTGCTGGGACTTGGAATAAGTTATTATGCTGATTCAAATATTGAGTTCTATGGAAATTTTTCTCAGAATTACCGCTCAGTCACTTTTAACGATATCCGGATAGTAAACCCAACATTTCAGGTAGACCCTGATATTACAGACGAAAACGGCTTTACGGCTGATATTGGGATCAGAGGTCGCCTCGGAGAGAGTATTTCATATGATCTAAACGGTTTTGGTTTGATGTATGATAACCGGCTTGGGGAAGTTTTAAGGGCTGAAACACGAGTAAACGCCAGTGGTGAGGTTGCGGAAACCGGCCGTGTGGTCCGTTTTCGCGGAAATATCGGGCGGGCGTTTATGTATGGTGTGGAAAGCCTGTTGGAATTGAATATTCTTTCTCTGTTTGGCAGTGACCGATTGGATACCCGACTTAACTTCTTCGCCAATACAGCCATTACACAATCAGATTACATTGATTCTGAAATTCCCGGCGTGGAAGGCAATCAAGTTGAGTTTGTTCCGCTATTGAACTTGAAAACCGGTTTTTCATTTGGGTACAAAAACCTGCTTGGATCTCTGCAGTACACTTACGTTTCCAACCAGTTTACCGATGCATCCAATGCACTTCAGAATACAAATGACAACCAAAGCGGCATAAAAGGCGAAATTCCTGCCTATGACATTCTGGACCTTTCACTTTCCTGGTCATTTAAAAACTTTAAACTGGAATCGGGCATCAACAACGTCCTGGATTCATCCTATTTCACGCGTCGTGCCACCGGTTATCCCGGCCCCGGTATCATCCCTTCTCCTCCGCGCACATATTATGCAACCCTGCAGTTAAACTTCGGTAAATAAATTATTACTGTTAATTGCCAATATAAAAACCCGGACGGTTTTTATATGACAATCGGACTTCAAATATTCAGCAATAAATTAATGATGGGAAAATATAGGTTTGCTCAGATGATATCTTTAGTAATCCATATGTCTCATCAAAAAAATTGTATGGTTGAAATCGTTGTTAATCAATCAAGTGGTATAAAACCGAGAGTACTCTGTGATGTCATCGGAACAATCAGTTGATTCATTTTTGAATCGTAACAAATAGAGGCAGCACTTGGAATGTACTCGGCGATCAGTACGGCAGGTTCACCGGGATTAATACGGGAAATACCTCCCTGAGTAACACTGCTGACGTATTTTGTGCCATCCGGCATAATTTCAATACCATCCCCTCCTGCCTGGACGGCTTTTTCCGTTTTCAGCAGTTCGCCGCCCGTAGAAAATGTCAGTATATCCGTGTTGCCATAATTCAGAACAACAATATTTCCATACGGATCTATCGCAATGCCGTTCGGCTGAAAGATAGGAAGGTCAACGGCAAAAACAGAGATCTCTCCATCCGGTGAAATTTTCCAGACGCGCCAGGATTTCGGATCGGCATCCTGCCCAAATTCTCCTGTTTGTGTGGTGTAGATAGTCCCGTCTCCTGCTACAGCGATATCATTAATCCAGGGAGACTCTTCGATTCGAATATCATCCAGCGGTGTGCCTGTCTCCAGGTCAAAACGGCGGATCACGGCAACGCTTGGATCGTCGCTGCTTGTCCCTCCATCACGGTCAGCAAAATAGAGAACGCCATTTGCAATTTCACTTCCAAGCGGATCATTCAGCACAAGCGGTGGGGACAAACTGCCACGCTCGTTTGGATTCTGAATTCCAATCCATTTCGAAGTATGGACCGTCCCATCCGGGTTGATAAAAGAAACCCACGCGTCATTTTCCAGTACATTTTGTCGAACCCCCATACTGGGCACGATAATCAACTCCCGTTCGGCATCATAGATACAACTTTCTGCTGAATAGATAGCTCCATGCACACGTACGTTTGATGAAATCGGGTTAAATTCTGTTCCTGGAGCCGGAGATAAAGGAAGCCCAATTGGATTGCCAACTTGATAAGAGTTCGAATTCTGAGCCTTAGCGGTCTTAGTATTTGTCATGTACCCAATACACAATCCCAATATGAGAATTAAGGTGGTAGTTTTGTATTTATTTAATACAAGTGTTCTCTTATTCATATTGTAATGATTAGTGAGTTTCATATATAGTACTTTAAAAAAAATTATTGGATCACTTCAAATTCATGTTAATATAAAAATGTATAATTGATTTTTAGAAGAACTGAGTTATTGGGAAGTTTGTCGAATGTATCACTTATTTGTGATCCAATAGGCCGATCGTAAGGAGATGCTCCAAATGGTGCAAGAGGATTGATTTGATCTTCAATATCCCTTCCGTGTGACCAGACCAAAAACAGCGTTGAACCGGGGCGATATTCCCACCGCATAACGATATTTGAGTGAAAACTATTAAATGAAAACTCATCTCTTTTTGGGTAAGAATTGAAATCTGCAAGAGTATCCCGGTCCTGCAAAATTTTGAAGCTATTGTATTTTCCTTTCGCCAGGAATAATTGGTTATAGATCTGTAATGACAGGTTCCGTGTAAAGGTAACGGTACTTCTAAATGTAAAATCGATAGAACGCGTATCCCGTTCTCCAAAAATAGGTACATAGTAATCATTCCCACTAAATGGGTCCATCGCTGAGAATACTGAGTTAAGTGCTCCCCCATCATCAAATGATCTATAATCATCATCACCAAGTTGAGACGGCCGTGAAGATGATTCCCCAATCAGCCAGTCAGAACCGCTTCTCCTGAACGATTCGTTAGATGCCCAGGCCGTTACACCTTTTTCCCACTCACCTTCCACATTGGCAAAGAAATCCAGTCTTGAACCGACATTCATATTTCCACGCAGTCCGAGTGCAAAGCTATTCCCACCGTCCTCATAGTGCGTCCACGCACCTTCAGGGGATAATTGCCATGGCCTTCTGTCATCTGTTTCATATTCCAGTTCAAGCTCTGCGCTGAATGGCCTGGCAAACGGCCCCAAACCCCGAGTTTCAAATAAATCGTAACCTCCAAAAATTTGATCCATTCTTATTTCTAATCCCACAGATTGAAATGATGTAAATGTCCAATTTGATCCTGTGCTAAATCCAAAACCCAGATCCAATCCTTCATCATATGAAATATTCTGATTAAAATTGGCGTCTACTTCAGCTTGCTGAAAAGCACCAAATGGGCGTCCACCATTGATCTGATGCTCGATTCTGCCTGACATCGAAACATAATTATTTTCTCGTATCTGCCCGAGATCATTTGGATTAAATTCATCACTGAATACTTCAGCATCTATGGATCCTCTCCAGGCACCTTGACGTTTATTTGTTGACAAATTAGCCGCAAATCCTGTTTCAGACTCATTCTCGCCGGTTAATGTTCTATGAGAAAAGGTAGCAAAACCCCGAATTCCATAATTATTATCAGCAAAACGAATATCCCAGTCCGTTCCTCCAACATAACTTCTCCTCCTGCCTTCATTAAATCTTGTTGGGCTATCAAAAAATGTAAATATTCCACCTAATGATGAATAATTGCCAATTTGCTGACTTCCTCGCAATACACTATAATTTCTGGAAGGGTTAAAATTATCTCCGGTGACAGCACCCAGAACACCAAATGACAATCCATTTTCTGTTCGTCCGGAAATTTTGGTTGCTCCGATGATTGGATCTTCGGCACCAATTCTCCGGGTATATAAGAGATCCGCACCACGGCCTATTGAAAATTCATATATTTCAAAACCTTCAATAAAAAACGGACGTTGCTCCTGAAAAAACGTTTCAAAAGCTGTAAGATTTAAAACAGCCGGATCCGCTTCCACCTGACCAAAATCAGGGTTTATCGTTGCATCCAAAGTAACATTCGGCCCCAGACCCACTTTGATATCGCCTCCAATATCCACATTGAGTTCCGTTGATATTTCACCGGGTATAACTGAATTTTCACGTGAGTTAAAACCCCCTACCATGTATGGGCGAACCTGGATATTAGGCCTCGGTTCAATATTCCTAATATTTTGCAATAGACCGTACTGTGCAATCAGGTTGTCCCGCTCTACACGGGGCACAAGCGGCCACTCAGAAAGCTCACCAAGCCTTGGTATACTTCTTGTAATTTGAATACCCCATGTTTGAATTTGAGATTCCGGAAATCGTAGCATACTGTAGGGAATTTGCATTTCAACAACCCATCCTTCATTAGTGACTCTCGCTTCTGAGTACCAAACTGCATCCCATGAAGAATCAACACCGGATATACCGGGCCCGCCGCCGGGTCCGCCGCCCGAACCACGAACCCCATCATACTGGATTCCGGCCGCATTTACCCCAAATGTATATGCATTCTGACGATTAAAGTAGGAATCAAAAGAGACCACGAACCAATCTGCGCGATTGAAATCATCACGCCGGCCTAATGTTTGCTCAATAAGGGCTGGATTTTCATCATACATGATCGCACCCACGTATATACCCCCTTCGCCATAAAGTATGCGGACTTCTGTTTTTTGTGTTGCCGGTGCACCTTCATCCGGACTAAATTGGTTAAAATCAGTTGCAATTTCAGCCTGGCTCCATGCATCTTCATCCAAATGACCATCAATACGAATGGATGAATCGATTTGATGTGCATTAACAGTATGGGTATTCTGGGCTGATAATGAGATTGGAAAGAAAAATATGCCTGTGATGATAGTGACCAGAAGCTCTCTGCATATTTTTGGGTTCTGAAGATATTTCATTCCTATTTAATTAAGTCTAAATATAGTTTAATGCTATTTATCATTGTTACAAATGTAAACAATGAAATTATAATGTAACGTCTCAATAGAGTTTTTTTACAACAATTAAAGCCAATATTGATTATTTCTATGATTTGGACGTCAAAAAATCAAAAAGGTTTGATTTTTTTATCTTTTAACAGAAGTGAATCATATAAACAGCTTATATACTCTTTTGCTGCCAATGTTATTGAATCTTTAAAAGATAAATTCGTTTTCTAATTAATCAATCCCCTTTTCGTTGGCTGAAGAGCCAATTGATGATATATTCATCATCATAGGTTTGCAGCCAGGCAAAATGGCCAACACCCGGATATTCTGTATATCCCGGTTGTCCCCCCGCTTCTTGAATAGCTTCAACCATTTGTCTCGACATTTCAGCCGGTACAGTAGGGTCATCTGCTCCATGAGTGACCCAGATTGGAATATCAGCAAAACGCTCTGCCGTTGATGGAGCACCCCCACCACAAACCGGAAGTGCAGCAGCAAACCGATCCGGCCATCTTGCAAGTGCATCCCAGGTTCCAAATCCGCCCATTGACAATCCTGTTATATAAATACGATCTTCATCCACATTGAAATTTTCAATAATCTGATCCACCACTTCCATCGTCATTTTGAGAGGTTTACTTGGTTCATCTCTTAGCTGCAAAGGCATTCCATCTTGTCGAAATTGCCCGTCAAAATTGGACCATGTGGTCCCGGCCGGATTTTGGGGTGCGATCACTATGGCTTTATATGTTTTCATCCAACGATCGGTTACAAAATTCTGAACTCCCCATTTTAGCTGAGATACATTATCATCTCCCCTCTCACCTGCTCCATGCAAAAAAATCAAGAGCGGATAACTTTGAGTGCCACTGAAATCGGGAAATGCGATTCTGTAGTTTAGCGTGTCACCCTCTGCATCCACATACTGCTGGGCATTAAATCTATCAACTTGTGCTTCCAAAGGTTGAGAACTCATCAAAAGTACAACAAAAACAGTGAGAAGCTTTTTCATAGTCATTAATATTGAATTAAAGATTTGATACCATTTTAATAAATCTGACTATCGTATTAAAATCCGTTACAAAATTTAATATATAGGAGTTCATTTTATACGATGACTGATGAAGCTAAAATCCGAATTTTTGATGAGGTTAAAATGGTTTTTGAAATTGCCCATGAAATGGGATTAAATATCTTCAGCAATTCTCCAGTCATTTTAAACAGCGTGTGAATTCTTAACCGGATGAATATAAAAGCTTGAATTAATATCAAATCTGCTCCTGACCCACAACCTTTTCCAGCTCTTTTACATTAATCCCAAGCTTCACTTCCATCTCTTCAAGAGTGATATTCTTCGTCTCCGGCATCATTTTCCAGACAAATAGCAGCTGCAAGAACATCATAAAAGCAAAAAATGCAAATATGGGTCCGCCGCCAAATACACTCTCTATATAGACAAAATTACCCGCAATAAGTGCCGCAAAAATCCAGTGGGTGCTGCTGCCAAGAGAGTTTCCAAAAGATCTGACCGAATTCGGGAATATCTCAGATATAAATACCCATATCACGGCTCCCTGGCCTATTGCATGAGATGCGATAAATACAAATGTCAATATAGGTATAACAGATCCGGACAAACTCTCTGAAAAGAATGCATAAGATATGGATGACAAAGAGATCAGATAACCGAAAGAACAGATATACATCAGAAACCGTCTGCCATATTTATCTATTAATAATAGTCCCAACATTGTAAAAATCAGATTCACAACTCCCACACCGACGCTGGAAAGGAGAGCTGCTTCTGCACCCAGACCCGCACTTTCAAAAATTCTCGGCGCAAAATAGATAATGGCATTGATACCGGATAACTGGTTGAAAAAAGCGAAAAGGAATGCGAGCATGATTGGAAATTTAAATCTCTTGCTAAAAAACTCTCGCAGAGGTGTGGTTTTACCCGGGTTTAAATCACTGGCCTGAATGGCTGCCAGTGATGATTCTGTTTTTTTCGGATCAATAATATTCAGAATTGCTTTGGCCTCTTCAATCCGGCCCTTTGCAACAACCAACCATCGGGGGCTCTCTGGAATGGTGAACACCAATCCCAGAAACAGAACTGACGGAATCACCTCAACACCTAACATCCATCTCCAGGACTCCACATTATCTGTCCCGATAAGGAAATTCGAGAAATAGGCGATCATAATCCCAAGAACGATGTTAAACTGAAAAAGAGCTGTTAGTTTCCCGCGCTTATCTGCCGGTGCAATTTCCGAGATATACATCGGTGCAACAACCGATGAGGCACCGATACTCAAACCACCGATAAATCTGGCCACCATTAATGTGTAAACTTCAGGTGCCAGGGCTGATCCCGCAGCAGAAACCAAAAAGAGAGCCGCTATCCAGATCAGTGATAATCTTCGCCCATATTTCTGTGCCGGTATCCCGCCAAACAGTGCTCCAATGATTGTGCCATAGAGTGCCATAGCTACGGTCTGACCAATCATGATATCACTCAAGCCCCACATGAGCTGAATATTTTGCTCCCCACCTGAGATCACGGCTACATCAAAGCCAAATAGAAATCCACCCAGTGCTGAAGTAATCGCCCAGATAAAAATTTTATGTTTTTTCAAACCTTGGCTACTATTCATAAGTAATTGCATTTAATCGTTTTAATTTTGAATACTGCTCGACAAGAAAATAATGTTGGTAATCTAGTCACTTCGCAATTTTAGCCAAATTCCCTAAAACTATCCGTCAGTCTATTTTAAATTTTTCAATATTGATTTTTTCTTGTTATTTCATTTCAAACTGTTTGTTTACACATTTACAGTCTCTGCTTGCCATACCCATCAATAGATGATTCTAAATTTGTAGTGTTAATTATTTATTGAACCTTCATCCCAGATAGATTCTAATGTCCAGAAATCCAATTTATTCACGAATGCATTGCCTCCATCAGCAAACACCGAAAAACCCTGACTCTCCGGATCCGGAAATATGCGATTTGTTATGACCGCTTCACCATCATTTACAAATACTTCGATCGAAGACCAATCTATAAAAACATGAAGCTTAATTTTACCGTTTTTAAGATTGGCAGGTGCATCATTGCGCTGTGCAAACTCTTCGTGGAAGCTATTTTCTCCGGAATGAGTTCTATCTACAAATACCGTTCTTTCAATGGCATCATACCCCACCAGGGTTTCTTCATCAGCACCCGTACGTAATCTAAAACCAACTACATCTGAATCATCCGGGTCGATCTCTGCAACAAATTCGTAAGCTTTACCGCCTAAACCATGATCATCAAGTGATTGAGTACCCGCCGACACATTGATGTTTTCGAGTGATATTTGATCTTTGCGTAGTGAATGGAGTTCCTCAACAGGACGCTGAATTAATTTAATATTATCGCCAACGGTTTCAAGATATACAGAACGGGGAATGGATTGTGCACTTCTCCAGGGATAAGTTGGAATTTCATTGGCATAATTCCAGTTGTTCATCCAGCCAACCCATAATCTTCGGCCATCATCTTCAGGTATATTACTCCATGATATGGCTGCATAAAAATCTGTACCGTAATCAGTCCAAAGAACTTCTCCATCCGAAATCGACTCATCCGGAATAAACTCTGTACCATTCCATTCTCCCACAAAGTATTGGGAACCGGATCCACCGGCAATTGCGCCGGGATTCATATCTACATGTAAAACCCATTTAATGTTACCCGGATCCCCATCTACTGCCAGCGGAAATAAATCCGGGCATTCCCAAATTCCACCCACTGCACCTTCGGGACCAAAGTCACTCAGAAACTCCCAGTTTATTAAATTATCAGATGCATAAAACTGCACTTTAAATTGTGTTGAAAGAGCTACCACCATGATCCACTGTTCTCGTTGCTCATCCCACATTACTTTTGGATCACGAAAATTCGGATCATCAAATTCCAATACCGGATTTCCTTCATACTTTGTAAACGTATCACCTCCATCAACGCTGTATGCAAGTGACTGAGCCTGCCATGTAGTACCGTCTTCCCGTGTGTAATGACTTGTATAGGTCGCAATGATTGGAGCTCGTTCGCCATCACCAAATCCGCTTGTATTATTGTGATCTACAATCGCACCCCCTGAAAATATAGCCTCCTCCTCTTCCTTGTCATATTCTATTGCAACAGGCCTGTGTTCCCAATGAACCATATCATCACTTACAGCATGATTCCAACTCATGTAGCCCCAGCGATTTCCGAATGGATTATATTGATAAAATAGATGATATCGCCCTTCAAAATAGACCAGGCCGTTCGGGTCATTCATCCAGTTTATGCGTGGAGAGTAGTGATACTGAGGCCTGTACCGTTCCTTAAACGTAACCTCACGTTCCAAATGCTGGTTGATTAGGTTCGCATCGTAATCTGTATCAGCTTCAGGAGTCTGTTCACACCCGGAATGTAATAAAATCACAGCTGCACCCAATATCACTGCAATTAAAAGTTTGACTGTTGTTTTCATCTTGAGTTGATAATTAATTAAAAATAATAACCGGATGATGGGCTCATTAAAGAAAGAGTTAAATCAGCATCGTCGGGCCGATACCATATTCATTTGGGCCGGAATCACCTTCCTGAACATAAAAGTATATGAGTATGATCAATCCGACTAGAGGAATTAAACCTACCAAAAGCATCCATCCGGTTTTACCCACATCATGCAACCTACGAACGGATACTGCGATGGATGGAACAATGATTGCAAGGCTAAATAAACTTCCCAAATATGGGAATATATTTGCGAGAATTGCTGAAATGACCAGATTTATGAGTACAAATGTCCAAAACTCCATACGACTTGCCCGGCCTTCAAAATCAACATATTTTTTAAATGGTATCAGATACCACTCTTTCATTTCGTTAATATCCATAGTTCACCTTATTATCGTTATCAATTATTTAGAAACCATGAATTGATAATCACTATTTATCTTTAAACTATCAAATCTATTCACTTATATAGGCTTATATTACATTATTCAAACCTTTTGTGAATATAAATTACAGGTTTATGAATTGATAGTGGGGACAATATCATCGATCTTAAACACCTGATTACCAATTATAAAACCATTTAAAAAAGACGGCACTAATGAATTATTTTGTGAAATTCCGGAAGTACCTTTCCCTTTTCAGCCTTTCAATCGTTTTGGTGGCCTGTTCCACAACTGAACCTGCTATTCAAGTTGATACAGAAGAGTCCGAACACCAAACAAATTTATCACTGGAAAGGCCGATACCTTACCCAATCGATATCCCGAATACCTTCCTGTATGCTGTGGAACAGGGAACCAGATCTGTCGATGGCCAACCCGGTGAAAACTATTGGCAAAACGAAGCTTCCTATGATCTATATGCGGAGTTGGACCCCGCTAATCACACGATCCACGGAAAGGCTATGATTACCTATCAAAACAACTCCCCTGACAATCTGGATGTGATTGTACTTGAGTTGGCTCAAAACCTACACAAAGAGGGCACTCCAAAAATGGACTTCACTGAGATAACCGGTGGAGTAAAGTTAACCAAAGTAGCGGCCAATGGCATTGAACTGGAAACGATTACAATGCCGGAACGATGGACTCAAGGATCCAGTGGATATATAAATGAAGGTACTCAGCTCTATATTTATCCGGATGAAGTGCTCTTTTCCGGGGAATCGATGGAATTTGAATTTGAATGGTCATTTATTGTACCGGAACAGGGGGCTTCCGGAAGAATGGGCAGAAGCAGGGACAATCTCTATTTTATAGCTTATTGGTATCCTCAAATTGCGGTTTATGATGATGTAAACGGATGGTTTTACGATCCATTTGTAGGTAATGCAGAATTCTACCACGGTTTTGCGGATTATAATCTCACTATTAAAGCCCCAAGAGAATGGTTGGTTATGGGAACCGGTGAATTTCTTAACCCTGAGGAAACTCTCTCAGAACAAACACTGGAACGATATCTTGCAGCCGGTGAAAGTGATGAAACGTATCTGATTACTGATTTTGATGAACTAAAGGATGCAACATTAGAAAGTGATGACAATATGTTGACATGGAAGTTTAAATCTGAGAAAGTGAGGGACGTGGCTTTCAGCGTAACTCTGGAATCCAGATGGGAAGGAGCACGGACCCCGGTAGGCGACCTGACCGGCGATGGTGCACCTGAATACACGCGCATCAATACATTTTATCGTGAAGAAGCTCCTTTATGGCAATTACAAACTGAATATGCTCAACATTCCATTACATACCTTTCAGATTATATGCAGACTCCCTATCCGTGGCCTCATATGAGTTCTGTTGAAGGAGCCGGTATCATTGGGGGTGGAATGGAATTTCCAATGATGACAATTATCGGTGATTATAACTCTGCGGGTCCATCCCGACTCTACAGTGTAACAGCTCACGAACTGGCACATATGTGGTTTCCAATGATTCTTAGTACAAATGAACGACGTTATACCTGGATAGATGAAGGATACACCTCATTCCATGATGTTGAGGCGAGTATCGATTATTTAGGCTCCGGTCAAATCGATAGAACCGAAGAGTTTGGCCGTTATTTACAGATAGCAGGGAGTGATTTTGAAGGTGAAATAATGAGGTGGTCTGATTTTCACTATCCCGGCCCTGCTTATGGCGTTGCTTCCTATCCTAAACCTGCATCCGTTCTCTATGCATTGCGGGGAGTTATCGGAGAAGAAAAATTTATGGAAGCTCATCATGAACTGATTAATCGATGGAAATATAAGCACCCATATCCATGGGATATATTTAACACTATTGAAGATGTAACTGATGAGGATCTCTCCTGGTTCTGGAGATCATGGTTATATGAAACCTGGGTACTGGATCAATCCATAGAAGGGGTCACCATTGAAGAGGACAAAACAGTTATCAATATCAGAGATGAAGGGAATATACCTATGCCGGTTCTGTTGCGTTTAACCTATGATAGCGGGACCGTTGTTAATGAAAAAATTTCTGAGACACATTGGCTGAATGGGTTCCGAACGTATGAATTTGAAGCCCCCGACCATGGAACCTTGATCAAAGTTGAAATTGATCCGGATCACCTTTTTCCTGACATTTACAGATCTAATAACGTGTGGGAATAACTTGATTTTGACGTAAAATATTGCAAATTGCTTAATTATTAATCCATAGTGAATTATATTCAAACAACTACGGATGCATTCACATTCAACTACCATCAAACTTCTATTATTCGGTCATAATGACACTTCTGGAAAGATTTAAAAAAAGTGATACCACCCGATGGTTCTTTTTCGGTATTGCGATCCTCGCAGTTCTTGCATTGACTGCAATGAACATCTACTCACTCTATGCATTGAGAGATTCCACGATCGAATCAGCTATGGAGAACCGGAAATTCCAGCTTGAAGAGTACACAAATCATGTGAGTCACCATTTCTACAAACCTTTCCGCGGAATCAGACATCTTGATATGAATGATTTAGAAGAGAGTTGGGAAGCTTCCGGACGTTTTCCCGCCCATTTTAATGAGGTGCTCTTTACAGCACTTGCAGACTCCCTCTTCTCGGATATTTACTACATCCCTGACAAAAAAAATGGGTGCCATAAACCAAAATATCCGGTCTATCGATTTGATTATCAGTCGGGCCAATTTCTCACATCTACTGACACTCCAAAAGAAGTGTGCGATGGTTTTGGAATTTCGATATCCGGCCTAAATACGATTTCATTGGACGATTATCGCTTTAATAATAAAATGGTGTTTGATGCTCACAGAACGATGACATCTGCATTAATTAACTTAAGTGATCACTCCGTCTTGGGGCATATCAATTTTGTGATCAACAGAGAATATCTCCTGAACAGGATTTTACAACCTGCATTAGAATCAAAGTTTGGGTCTCCTGAAGAATCCGGCTTAGTGGTCTGGTTACGAGATTGGATGCAAGATGAAATTCTTCTGAGCAGCAGTGATGATTATAAATTTAGTCGTGAGATAGTAAATATCAGACAGCGTTTTCCGGGGTTTCTGGATACCTGGACTCTGGATGCCACTTTTTTAAAATCGCCTATGGTTGCTGCCACACAAGCGTCGTTAAATAGAAATTTAATCGTTTTGGGATTTGCTGTTTTTGTACTTGTCGGAGCACTCTTTTTCATATTTATCAATGCGCAAAAAGAGCGTGAATTCACTCAGAGGCAAACTGCTTTTCTTGCAAATGTAACTCATGAATTAAAAACACCGTTGGCTGTTATGCAGGCTGCGGGAGAGAATATCTCAGATGGCAGGATTTCGGATGGAAATAGCTTAAAAAGTTACGGTGAACATATATACCTGGAAGCGGTAAGATTGAGAAAAATGATTGATCAACTGCTGGATGTTGCCAAAGTCGACTCAGGTCAGACGGTCGTCAACTCTTCGGCACATCAATTGGATGAGCTTGTTAACGATTATTATGAAAAAAATAAGGGGTATGTTGAAAGTAAAGGCTTCAATTTTACGATCAACAGAAGTAGCAAACTGCCCATGGTACTTGTTGATTCAGAACACGTGGAAACTATTCTTGGCAACCTTATTGAAAACAGTATCAAGTATAGCACTAAAAACAAGTCAATTTCTATTGATCTGATTGCATCAGATAAAACGGCCGGTTTTTCCATCCGCGATTCAGGAGTTGGAATTCCCAAAAAACAGCAAAAAAATATTTTTAAAAAGTTTTATCGGATTGAAAACTCGATGACATCAAAAATAAAAGGCCATGGTTTGGGTTTGTCTATCGTTAAAAATTTAGTCGAACTGAATGGAGGTACCATTGATGTAACCAGTGAACCGGGAAATGGATCTGAGTTTTCTGTTTATTTCAGGCCTATTACGGGTAATTATGAAGCTCCGCATTCTGAAAAGAGAACACAGAAATCCAAATCTGACGGTAAAGTAACGAAGGAAGAATATGCCTGAAAACTCAAAAAAAATTCTCATCGTGGAAGATGAGCCCAGTTTAGTTTTTACCCTAAAAGATACACTTGAAGCAGAAAATTATGAAGTGGTTGTTGTCTCCGATGGCAATGATGTTTTAGATGCTGTTAAAAGTACCGAGCCTGATTTAATGATATTGGATTTAATGCTCCCCAATCGCAATGGATATGAAATCTGTGAGGAAATCCGAAAATTAAAATACACCTTTCCGATCATCATGCTTACCGCAAGAGATCAGGAGATCGATAAAGTGACCGGCCTGAATATTGGAGCAGATGACTATATCACAAAACCATTTGGGGTGAAGGAACTGCTGGCAAGAATTACTGCCCGGCTCCGGAGGGCAAATGCTTATTCGAAATCGGGTCCGGTCGAAATATTGAAATTGGGCAAGGTAAAAATTGATTTAAATGAATCCCGGGTATATAAACCCAATGATTCTGTAGAAGAACTATCTACCAGAGAGGTGGAAATTATTGAGTATCTATTGGCTCATGCCAATCAACCTATTTCAAGAGATGATCTGCTTGAAAAAGTGTGGCGTTATGAATACAGTACCAACACCAGAACTGTAGATGTACACATTTCCAAATTACGCGCGAAAGTAGAAATCAATCCTGACGACCCAAGATATTTGGTAACTCTGCATGGTGTTGGTTATATGCTTAAAATCAACTAATTATTACTCAATTTTCTTACAAATTCAGGAAAGTCATGGAGTTGCTTCAGGAGAAGTTCTTGAAGTTTTTCAGATTTCAAACCGGTTTCCGGATCAAATGAGTCGTTAACTCGCTGAATGTACATGCTATCCGGGAAGATATGGGCCTTTCGATAGGAAAGTAGTTGTGCAAACTGTTCAACAGGCCGTAAAGCCCCAAACGCGCCGGCCGCTTCCCCAATCAAACTCACCGGTATTCGCTGGAATGCTTTGGGAAAAGGAAGATAGTCGTAAAATAATTTCAAAATCCCAGGGAAACCACCGTTGTATTCCGGGATCACAAAAAGAAATCCATCTGCACTCAAAAATCGATCATTAAAAGTCTTTACAGATTCGATCTCCTTCCCATATTTACCACCTACAATATCCTGCAATGGGTAATCTGCAAGACTGAAAATTTCTACTTCACTATTCTCATTTATAATTCTTTTAGCATACCTGGAAACTTTTAAAGCATTTGATCCGGGCCTGTCTGTAGATGATAAAATATGAATTTTCATGGTTTGCAAATGATCTATGATTAATCAGGTATTAGAACGGAGCTATTTTTTAAATAATTCCTTCGAATAGCAGTTACTTTTCAGAAAAACAAAAAAATAATTATTTAATTAAAAGCGCTTTTCTGATATATATCACTTATTTATAAATGTATATTATTATTTTTGCCTTAATTAATTTGCTTACCTATAGTTATAGCCTTATATTAATTCAACTTAAAAAAATTATGATATAAGAGCTCATGTTATGGTAGACATCGAGCAATAGCTCCAATACTCAATTGCCCGGAATGGATAATTCCGGGCAATTATTTTTTAAACAATCTATTGCTCTTTACGCTTTCGAATTTCATTTAACCGTTTTAATAGCGCGGCTTCTCTCCCCTCTGTCCCCCCTTTATACCAAGACTCTCCTTTTAATGAGTCTGGAAGATAAATTTGATTTACCCAATGGTGGTCATATTGATGTGGATACTTATAATTTTCGGATGCATTTTCAATATCCAGATATTTAGAAACCAGTTTATTGGCTGTTTTATCTTTTAAATGGGGTGGTACATCACCGACTCCATTTTTTTGAATTTCGAACCTTACATCAAAAATGGAATTCGTGCTGTTACTCTTTGGGCTTAGCGACAAAAAGATACAGGCATGTGCCAAAAAATAGAATCCTTCAGGCATACCGGTTTTGAGAAATGACTCTTGAGATGAATGAACGACTGTAATTGCATACGGATCTGCCATTCCCACATCTTCAGATGCAAAAATAAGCATTCTTCTGAATATAAAATTTGGATCTTCCCCACCCTCCAACATTGCGCACATCCAATACAGAGCAGCATCCGTATCAGACCCCCTCATCGACTTTATAAAAGCTGATGCATAATGATAGTGCTCATCACCGGTCCCGTCATATCTTACACTTCGTTTCTGAATCGATTGTTGTGCAATCTCAAGAGTGATCTTTACCGATCCATCTTCATTTTTTGGTGTAGATAAAGCTGCTATTTCAAGTGCATTTAATGCATTTCGAATGTCTCCCCCTGCATATTCGGCAAAATGATTTTTAGCTTCCGGTGTCAGATCAATTTCAATATATCCGAGTCCTCTTACATCATCACTCATTGTATCATCAATCATCTCTAAAACATTCTCTTTTGTAAGAGGGTAAAGTTCAAAAAGCTGACATCTGGAAAGTAACGGGCTCACAAGCGAATAAAACGGGTTCTCAGTCGTCGCACCGATCAATGTGATGATACCGGATTCTAAATGTGGCAATAGTGCATCTTGTTGTGCCTTATTCCAGCGATGGATTTCATCAACAAAAAGGATCGTTTTTTTTCCGGTTGCTTTTTTTTGATATTCCGCTTTTTTGACAACTACCCGCAGCTCCTTAATTCCATCCAAAACGGCGTTAATCACCTCAAAACGAGCATCAATTTCTCTGGATATGACATGAGCCAATGTTGTTTTTCCGGAACTTGGGGGGCCATATAAAATCAGTGAACCGATAACACCACTCTGAATCATACGATTGAGCATTTTACCCTCACCAACAAGGTGCTCCTGACCTTTAAACTCATCCAGTGAACGCGGACGCATCCGTGTTGCAAGCGGCTGAGACTCGTTATTCTCTTTCCCTTCTATTCCCTCGTCCTCCTGATTGTCAAACAAGCTCATTTTAATCCAACCCTATTTTTTTATTAATGCAGTGGCAATTCGATGTTCTGCAAAACCTCTTAAATTTACTCTGTGTTCCGCTAAGGATATTATTTGATTTTGGTATCAAATACATTTTATTACAGATAGTACTCAACCTAATCAGTTTATTATGAAAGTAAAAGATATAATTAACCAAAAAGGGAATGATATATACTCTGTAACTTCTGATGAAACCGTATTCAGTGCAATTAAAAGCATGTCAGAATTGAAAATAGGTGCACTGCTTGTTATTGATAATGGAAAACTCTCAGGCATTATTTCGGAAAGAGATTATCGCGATAAAGTAATTTTGATGGGAAAACAGTCTAAAACAACTACTGTTCAGGAAATAATGACGAGTCAGGTTTACAAAGTGGAACCGGGAGATGATCTGAACACTTGTATGAGGATTATGACTAATCAAAAAATCAGGCATTTACCGGTCATGGAAAATGATGAAGTTGTGGGAGTAATATCCATTGGTGATGTTGTAAAATCTGTAATAGATGAGCAAAAATTTGAAATCGACTCTCTGAAAGATTATATCGCAGGCGGATATCCCGGTTAATAATTCAACACGTTCAACATCATTCCCAATTAAAGCGGCAAATTATCGTGTTTCCTTTTTGGAACATGATCCACTTTATTTTGACACAGCTCAAATGCTCTGATCAATCGTTCGCGGGTTTCTGATGGAAGTACGACATCATCTATAAAGCCTCTCTCTGCTGCTTTGTAGGGATGGGCAAACTCATCGTTAAAACTATCCTCAAGCTCCTTCTGTTTTTCCTCTGAGTTCTCAGCATTTTCTATTTCTTTTCTAAAGATAATTTCAACGGCACCTTTTGTTCCCATCACCGCAATTTCAGCCGTAGGCCATGCAATATTATAATCTGCCCTGATATGTTTTGAGTTCATTACAACATAGGCACCTCCATAAGCCTTTCTTGTAATGATAGTCATTTTCGGAACCGTTGCTTCACAGAATGCATAGAGCAATTTTGCACCGTGTTTAATAATACCGCCCCACTCTTGATCTGTACCCGGCAGAAATCCCGGCACATCTTCAAAAACAATCAATGGGATGTTAAATGCATCACAAAAGCGAACAAATCTTGCCCCTTTTAAGGATGCATCAATATCAAGGACTCCGGCGAGTGACAAAGGTTGATTTGCTACAATTCCAACAGATCGCCCATCAAGCCTGGCGAAACCTACAACCAGATTATCCGCATAATTCTCATGAACTTCATAGAAGGAATCCTGGTCCATAATTCCCAGTATAACGTCTTTGATATCATAGGGCTTATTTGCTTGCATCGGAACCAATTTGTCTAATGCCTCCGCTTTTGTTTTATCCGGGCCAATACTCTTTACTGAAGGAGCTTTTTCCTCACAATTCTGAGGCAGATAGGAAAGCAGTTTCCGGATACTTTTAAGGCAAACTGCATCATTCTCCATTGTAAAATGCGCAACTCCGGATTTACTGCTATGTGTCATTGCACCACCCAATTCTTCCGAAGTCACTTCTTCATGAGTTACAGTCTTCACTACATTAGGCCCGGTTACAAACATATAACTGCTATTCTTGACCATATAAATAAAATCTGTTAGAGCCGGACTATAAACAGCTCCTCCGGCACAAGGACCCATAATCGCAGAAATTTGAGGTACGACACCAGAGGCCATTGAATTACGATAAAAAACTTCTGCATACCCCCCCAAAGAATCCACACCCTCCTGTATCCGGGCTCCGCCAGAATCTTTTAAACCAATAACCGGAACTCCATTTTTCAGGGCAAGATCCATTACTTTGCAAATTTTCTGAGCATGTGTTTCTGATAGTGCCCCTCCAAAAACCGTAAAATCCTGGCTAAACAGATAGATTGGCCTGCCTTCTATTTTAGCAAAGCCTGTTACCACTCCATCACCCGGAATTTTCTGCTTTTCCAACCCAAAAGCTGTACTTCTATGAGTCACAAACGCATCAATTTCAACAAAACTATCTCTGTCTACAAGGATATTAATTCGCTCACGAGCGGTCAACTTCCCTTTATCATGCTGCTTTTCAATCCGCTCCTTTCCACCACCCTCTTGAGATAATTCTCTAAGTTTGAACAGCTGCTGATTTTTCTCTTTTCTTTCCATGTCTGAAGGTTCTTAAAAATCTTTAGGATTTATTTTCGATAAAATAGGAGTGCAAGCGATCCGTAAAATCTACTGCTATCTCATCATATACATCAATTCGATTTCGTGCAAAAATCTCTTTTTCTATATATTTGGATGCATTTTTCCAGTCATCAAATTCCATAATATCTGAAAGAGCTTGTTCATAGGCATCTTCAGAATCACCAAACAGATCTTCTATAAACTTCTCTCTAACGTCCTTCATCCAATGACTCAAATCTCCGATTTTTTCATCCAAATCAACTTCCTTTTTTGTAAAATCATAAATTGGCTCTTCGAAAAAACCGTCCTCATCCAATTTTTCAGCAGTATCTTCATTCTCTGTTTCCTCTACATCACTCTCTGACTCATCATCAAACTGAAATGCAGATTTTGCTTCATTCTCATCCCTCTCTAAAAAGGATCTCCACATAGGAACTTCTGGTTCACCTGAATCTTCATCACTCTCAGTATCTTCAAATTCTGAAAATTTCCTGATCTTATCTGATTCATCCATTTCCGTATCCTTGCCTTTTTCATCCGGCTTTAATCGAAACGGTTTCTTATCAATTTCAGGGGTTTCCAATGTCCCAAAAAGATCCATCGTTTCCGGTTTAACATCATTCCTTTTCAGATTTAATTCATCATAAATGGTCGTGACTTTCTTATCCCCTTCGGAACTTATATCACCCAATGTTTCTTCTAAATCTGCTTCATCAAACATAAATCGATTGAGTAATGAAGAGTTTTCTTCTTCAACTTTATCCTCTTCAGCACTTACTTCAGTATGCTCTTCTTCCGGCTCCTCATCTTCTATCTCAAGCAATGCGGCATCAGAAACAGGCTCCTCCATTTTTGATAGTACACGCTCATCCTCAATAACCTCATCATCATCTTCATCCTCATCATGTCTAATAAAAGTAAATGCCCCTTCTTCCTCTTCATCCTCCCAGGGGGCAATCAACTCTTCATCCTGAACATCTGCTTTTGTATGATCCGGTTCAGAATCTGACGCATGTTCCTCTTCAATATCCTTGATTAGATCAGATTTATCCTCTTTCTCAATACTTTCAATCTCATCTTCTTCCTCTTCCTCTTCAGATTCTAAAACCAATCCTTTTCCATTTTCTTCCTCCGACTCATCTGATTGATCAGAATCCTCGACATGCCTTTCATCGATTGAAAGATAAATTGGCTTAAATTCAGTTTGCTCCTCAATCGTATCCTCTTCCTCTTCAAACTTAGATACTAAATCCAACTCCTCTTCATTTTCCCCCTCCAACTCAGACTCCTCCTCAGGCTCTTCTCTGACTGAGAGATAAATTGGCTTTGCATCAGTCAGATCTTCAATCTGTTCCTCACCCTCAGTACTGTCTTCCTCCAACTCCCCAGGCTCCTCTTCAGGTTCAGCTCTAAATGATTGGAAAATCGGCCTATCCTCAATCAATTCATCCTGTTTTTCATCCAAAACTTCATTTGAATCTTCAATCTCAACGGCGTCACCGTTAACATCCTCCTTAAAAAGTGTCTGTTGATCATCTTTGTACCCTTCGACATGTATTGAGTTGGGTGAGCTCAGAATCTCAATAAAACGACTCTCCTTAATCTCATCATCAATCATATCAAATTCCTTGGCCAGATGATTCTTTCCTTTGTACTCAAAAAATCGGCGGAAAAGATCGCTGTGAACGGTACTTCCTGAGAGTTCAAACAGCGGCTTTACCAAGGAGAGCCAGTTGAGGGGATGATAGTCTTCCACAATTTTACTTTCAATCGACTCTAAAATTCGGGCAGCATCTGCCTTCTTTAATGATTCCCTGTTTTTCTTCTCCATATAGCGAATCATTGACCAAACCAATAATCTGTTCACTGTAATGGCTGATGATCTCTCAGTTAACTCATTGGCATCCAGTTCATTTTGATCCTCAAATAATAACTCAGGAATCACTTTCCGGGGCTGTATCGTCATGCCCACACATTCCTTTACAGATTTTTCTATAATCTCTTTAGCTAAATATGCAGGGAGATGAATCTCTCTTTTAATCGTTCGTTGTAATTCCGCCCATTCAGCATGCAGTTCATCCGACTCCCTATTTAACCACTCTTCTCCGGGCAGGGTAAACTCATTACTCAATACCCTCATCAGATGAAAAGTGATCCTTTTGATTAAAAATTGAGGATAACCATAGTCAGACAGGTTCTTTTGTGTATAATATTTCCGGTCCTTTGAAAGCTTTGCGAGCAGTTGGCTGACAATCGTAGTTGTGATCTTTTCCATAGATATTGAGATCGAAGATGACTTATATTAGAATCATCTGTAAGTTATCATATTTACGGTATCTTAGAAAATTCAGAATACTCAATTTGATTATTTTTTGAGTAAAACAGAGGCTATTGGCATCAATGATTGAGCTCGAAGTTACTTCACTCTACAAACATTATGAGAAAGAGAATGTAATATCAGATCTCAGTTTCTCTTCCAAATCGTCGATTCTCGGAATTGCGGGGGTGAATGGCTCAGGCAAATCAACACTACTCAGGTGTCTCTCAGGCTTATTAAAAGCCAATCGCGGAAAAATCGTATGGAAACTGGACGATAAAATATTGACAAAAAGTACATTACGAAATCACTCCGGTTATGCCGCTCCATATGTCGAACTTTATGAGGAATTGACAGTAATTGAAAATCTGAATTTTATTCTCAAATTACGATCTGCCGAAAATTTATACGGATCTATAATTGATGAAACTCTCAAAGAGGCAAATGTTCTTGATCTTTCAGATCAGTTTTATGGGGATTTATCTACCGGACAAAGACAGAGAGTTAAATTAGTTTCGGCACTTTTACACAAACCCAACATCCTTTTTTTGGATGAGCCCGGATCAAATCTGGATGCTGAGGGACGAGAATTAATTGAAATAATTTTAAATAAGTATAGAGAACCGAACCATATGGTTGTCCTGGCATCTAATATTGAGCAGGAATTGCAACTTTGTGATCAAATCATTGAATTATAATTGAACAGAAATCATGATATCACCTGAAGACAAAAAACTAGCCCAACAACTCCTTCAACACAGTACAGAATTAAAATCGGATGAAAATATCATGATTCAGCTTGTGGGGTTGAATGGGATTGGCTTAGTTCGTGCACTTGTTGATGCGGTTCGGGAAATGGGTGCTCATCCATTTGTGAAAATTGAAGATTCAGAAACCAATAGAATTTTACTTGAGAGAGGCGACGCTGCTTTTTGGGAACATCAGGCAATCGTTGATCAACTTCCCCTGATGAAGCAGATGGATGCATTTATCGGAATTCGTGCCGCTGAAAATATTTATGAAAACTCTTCGGTTTCAAGCGAAGCGAACAGTGCCTATTCTAAACATTTCCTAAATCCTGTCCATTTCAAACAAAGAGTTGATCATACCCGATGGGTGGTACTTCGTTACCCATCCGCCGTATTTGCAATGAATGCAAAAATGACAACCTCAGATTTTTATCAGTTCTATTACGACGCCTGTTTACTCAATTACAGTAAACTCGAAAATGCCATGAAACCTTTAGAAACACGACTCAGAAAAACTGATTCCATCAAACTAAAAGGTGTGGGTACAGATATTGAATTTTCGGTTAAAGGACAGAATTGGATCCCCTGTTTTGGAAAACGAAACATTCCGGATGGTGAACTATTCTCATCACCGATTATTGATTCTGTAAATGGTGAAATCAGCTATGCCCCTTCTGTTTATCAGGGCAAACCTTTTGAATTTGTGAAGTTAAGAGTAAAGGATGGAGTCGTTATTGATTTTGATTCATCTAACAATGATGCCTTGGAGAAGATCTTAGACACCGACAAAGGCTCACGTCGTTTTGGGGAATTCAGCTTTGGTCTGAATCCGATTATCAAAAACCCGATGTATGACATCCTTTTTGATGAAAAAATATACGGTTCCAATCACCTCACTCTGGGTAAAGACTACGAAATCGCATCCAACGGAAACAGCAGCAATATACATTGGGATTTGGTCTGTATTGGCGCCGATGTTTACCTGGATGATGACTTGGTTCGAAAAGGGCGGCTTTTTGTAAAGGATGAGTTGAAAGGACTGAATCCGGACAGGTTATTAAGTTAAACTCCATCTATTACTGATTATTTTCAGTAACCAAATATTCTTTGTAACCTATTGCATTTCAGTGAGATGTTGATTTAATTCTATTTCAACACAAACAAATCTAACTGTTATGACAGAACTACTCTCCTCGCTCAATTGGATTGCTGTAATAATCGCTACCATTATTTATTTTGCACTAGGTGCCGTCTGGTATAGTCCGTTACTCTTTGCTAAAACCTGGATGAAACTGAGAAATCTCACAGAAGAAGATATCGGTCAGCCGAACCCAATCATATTTCTCTATTCGTTCATTCTGCAGTTTATCGCAGTTATCTCATTAGCTCTGTTTATACACGCGATGGGCATTGTTACACCCGTAAATGGAGCCATTATTGGATTTGGTGCCTCAATGGGAATACTTTACTCACTATCAGGTACTACAGGGATTTTTTCGGATGTCCCCTTCAAACTGCACATGTTAGACAATGGATACCATGTAGTCGGACTTACTCTCAGCGGACTTATTCTTGGCTGGTGGTAACTCACTAATCTGCCCATTTATCAGCATCACTGAAGACTTCAGCAAATTCAAGTTGGTTCCCATCTTTGCTGATCGTTGCCTCATATTCAATGCCTGCTGTTTCATCTTCACGCTGAATCAGTTGTTTAGCCAACTGGTTTACGATTTGAGTCTGAATGACCCGTTTTAACGGCCTGGCCCCATATACAGGATCATACCCCCTTACAGCCAGCCAATCTTTTACTTGATCAGATACTGATAAAGAAACCCTGTTTTTATGGAGCATATTATCAACACGTTTTAGTTGAATATCCACAATTTGTCGGATATGTCTCTGGTCGAGCGGATGAAATACCACGACATCATCAATTCGGTTCAAAAATTCTGGCCGGATCGTTTTTCTTAACAATTCTATCAGTTGATCCTGCAGATTTTGATACGTTTCCGGATTCATTTCGCCGCCACTCTTATCGATTTCATCCGATATAAGATGGGAGCCGATATTACTGGTCATTATAATGATCGTATTGGAAAAATTAACGGTAACGCCTTTATTATCCGTAAGGCGTCCATCATCCAAGACCTGTAATAGTATATTGAAAGCATCGGGGTGTGCTTTCTCAATCTCATCCAGTAATACAACAGAATAGGGTTTCCTGCGAACAGCCTCTGTAAGCTGACCCCCTTCATCATATCCAACGTATCCCGGAGGAGCCCCGATGAGCCTGCTGACACTGTGCTTCTCCATATATTCACTCATATCGATCCGAATCATAGCATCCTGATCGTTAAAGAGAAAATCGGCCAGTGACCGTGCGAGTTCTGTCTTACCGACCCCTGTAGATCCCAGAAACATAAATGACCCGATGGGTCGCTCCTCATCCTGCAGGCCGGCCCTGGCTCTGCGAACGGCATCTGAGACCACTTCAATCGCCTGATCCTGTCCGATTACACGTTTATGCAGTTCTTCTTCCAGTTTCAATAACTTCTGACGCTCACTGGATAACATTTTATTGACCGGAATACCGGTCCACCGAGAAACGATATCCGCAATCTCTTCAGCTTCTACCTGTTCTTTCAGGAGAGAGTTATTTTGCTGAATATCATCCAGTTCTTTTTTAGTCTCAATCATCTCTTTTTCGAGCTGAGCAATCGTACCATACCGCAATTCCGCTACTTTTTCGTAGTGACCCTCACGTTCTGCTTTTTCAGCCTCATTCCGTGCTGTTTCAATCGCCTGTTTCATCTCGCGGGTTTTCTGTATCAGCCCTTTTTCCAGGTCCCACTGAGATCTCATCGCTTTGCGCTTCTCTTCCAGATTTGCCAGCTCTTTTTCATTTCCTTTTAATTTCGACTCATCTTTTTCCCGTTTGAGGGCCTCCCGTTCGATTTCCAGCTGACGTATTTGGCGTTCTATGCTATCCAGTTCCTCAGGCATTGAGTCGATTTGCAATCGTAACCGGGAGGCTGCTTCATCAATCAGGTCAATCGCCTTATCCGGCAGAAAACGGTCTGAAATGTATCGATGTGACAATTCCGCTGCGGCTACAATCGCTGCATCCGTAATCCGTACACCGTGATGAACTTCATATCGTTCCTGCAATCCTCGTAAAATGGATACTGTGTCTTCAACAGATGGCTCGCCGACAAGTACGGTTTGAAGCCTTCTCTCCAGGGCTTTATCTTTTTCAATGTACTTTCTATACTCTGTCAGTGTAGTGGCACCTATGGCATGTAGCTCCCCCCTTGCAAGCGATGGTTTAAGGATATTGGCAGCATCCATGGAACCTTCTGTAGCGCCGGCTCCCACCAGTGTGTGAATTTCATCGATAAAAAGAATCAACTCTCCGTCAGAATCGATAACCTCTTTCACCACTGCTTTGAGGCGTTCCTCAAATTCGCCTCTGAATTTTGTTCCGGCTACCAGTGCTCCCATATCCAGTGCGATCACCTGTTTTGTTTTGAGGCCTTCAGGCACATCCCCTCGCACGATTCTCAGAGCCAGCCCTTCAGCAATGGCTGTTTTACCCACACCCGGTTCCCCAATCAATACCGGGTTGTTTTTTGTTCTTCTTGATAAGATCTGCATCACACGCCGGATCTCCTGATCACGGCCGATCACCGGATCCAGTTTATTTCTCTCAGCCAGTTCATTCAGGTTTTTGGCATATTTTTTCAAGGCCTCATAGCGGCTTTCTGCATTTGGATCATCAACTTTTTGAGACCCCCTTACATCTTTAAGAACCTTCAGCAACTGTTTTTTCTGAACGCCTGCCTCTTTTAGAATAGTTCCTGCCTCAGATGGAGTTTCCAGCACAGCCAATAAAATATGCTCTGAACTAATATATTCATCGCCCAATGCATCCGCTTCCTTTTGGGCTGTATCAAACATCTCTTTCGTTTGATTGGATAGATATTGTCCGGATACAGAAGCCCCTTTCACAACAGGAAATCGCTTGATAACTCCCTCCAATTTTTGCAGAATCGTTGCCGGAGAAGCTCCCAGTTTTTTTAATACGTTCACGGTCACATTCTCAGTGTCACTCAACAGCGACTTTACAATATGTGCAGGCTCAACCGCCTGATGGTTTTCATTCTGAGCAATTTCCAGTGCTTTCTGAACTGCTTCCTGAGCTTTAATTGTAAATTTATTGAAATTCATAATCGTTGATTTTAGACATCAATGGTTGGGCTCCATTGTATATTTGACTTCATTTTAAGTCAAAAAATTCCGTTCTGAAGCCCTTTTATAAAGATTAATACCAAAATCGTACCCCATCATAATAATATGCCGTTATTGCAGATGAATGGATCACTGACGAGAGGAACCACTCAAACCGTCATAAAAGGTGGCAGACCTTATGCCACAATGTTTCAGGCAAAAAAAAATCCGGCTGATTCGCACTGTGAAGTGGGATCAACCGGATTTGGTTTGGTGGGTTGCAGCCCTTTATTCAAAAGCTGTTCCATCGATTAGCACACATGCGAAACCTTTTCGTTTGTTAGTGGTTCCGGAGTGTAATGGATTTTTACATGTTAGATGTGAATTTACCTTCATGGATCTCATCCTGTAAATAGAAAAAGATGCCATCTTGATTTTTATGATCTAACAGAGATAACAATTTATTTGGAGATTCAAATTCACTTTGATTCTTGTAGTAAGCCAGTGCAAGGTATGCTCTGTATCTTACGGAGTGATTGTCTCCATTAATTGCGACTCTGTTTAACTCTTCAACCACTTTTACCGAAGTAAATTCCGGATATGCAATTTTATAATTAACTGCATTGTAGATTGAAGATTCTACAACTCCAAGAACATCTGAAGAGAGACCAAAAATGAGTCCGTTTTCAAATCTATCAAAGAGTTTGTCTTTGTTTGCTTGTTTTGTAACAACGGTTGAGTCATTGTTTGCTGAACTCATAGCAAATGACTGGCTTGCTGTGATACTTGCAAATGTAAATATGACGACTGCGATTACAATGTTTCCTGCTTTCATCGTGTTTTTATTTATTGTGATTTAATGTGTATTGATACTTTATCAACACGAAAGAAAGTTACGGGGCTTAGGGCTCAAATATCAAGATTAGGATATAGCATTTTGTCTTGTATAATATTTTGTATATGACATTATTACCTATTTTTTTAATTGGAAACGCTTTTAATTTTTTTTCTTAACATTTACATAATATCAGCTATTTTTAAATATTATTTATTTTTCTTTTATCTATTTAGAAAAGCGCTTTTATCTACATTTTTATTTTGCAAGCGCTTCTATTTTTTACTGACAAATAATCATATTTTTTTTCTTGATTTTTCTCTAAAAAGCGCTTCGAATTCAGGCATTTTGCAAGGTTGACATGAAAAACCTAAGATTATCAACGGTTTTTTGAGAGTAATTCGCCTTTTTATTTGATTATTTCGGAATAAAAAATCAAATAACTAAATAATAAAGGTGATGAGTAGATATGTTCTAAATAATTTTCAGGAAGACACCCTGATGTCATCATTCCAACAGTAATGACTCTATAATCAATTTTGACCTCGTTGGATTGAGGCATTGAATAGGTTTCAGAAGAGTTATTTACATTTGATGTGAAGTATTATCCATTCGCTCATTAGGCAATAAAACACTGTACTAAAGCTATACAGATATGCATTGGATTAGCTCTTTTTACTCTCCATAAATGTCATTGAGAACTCCCGCCATTCGAACACCCGCCTGCAAGAGTCTCCTGTAGATAATATCCTTGTTTATGTACCGATATTCATAACCCAATCTCATACTGGCTGGCAGATCATAAACATTCTCCCGATAACTGACTGACTCATATGCCCAATCCCGTACCGTCGCTTTTTGCCACGCAACAATTTGGCCGGCTGTAGCCGTATTCAATTCTTTTGCCAGCTCAGTGTAACTCAATTGGAAGGAGTTGATGACATCACTATCCCATACTCTGTGTAGATTTGAGTTCTCCCCCATCCACTGTAGCCGGACATCATTACCACCCCGGTCTTCACCGGTACCCACATGGAGTGGCTGATGAATATCACCGATCATATGCAAAACCATTTTAAGCTTCTCTCTCTCTTCTGTTTCGCTGAGTCCACCCTCCTTCAATTCTGCTATTAAGGTCTCCAGTGCCCAAATAACATCTCCGCCTTCATCTTGAACGGACTCTTCATAGGTTTTACCCTCTTCTACTGTGGCATAATGCCAGGTTGATGTATAATTATAGGTGCTATCTGAACGTATATCATCCATCCAGACTGTTGCGCGGGCTATTGAATAGTCACCCAAGATTGTGTTCACCTGCTCTCGAACGGCCGGGGTCAGGTGGTATTCAGCAATTTCGCCCGTCACATAGTGGCCAATCTGCCCCCATTTATCAGAATTTTTATCTTCGATGGGCAGAAAAGGTAACGTCAAAAGCAGTAGAAAAAGAGTCATTATTGAAAGTCTTTATGTGAATTGTGAACGATTGAATCTAAAATAAGTGATTCTTATTAAATCTGTGTTAAGAATCTAACTTAATTCCCTTTCTCTCTCAGCTGCAAGTTTTTCAATCAATTTTTTCTCCTTGTCTGTCAAGTTGGTTGGAAGTTCGATATCTGTTTTGAGGAAATAGTCCCCTCTCTGTGACGGTTTATTAAACTCGGGTAACCCTCTTCCATTTAATCGGAAAATTTTGCCATTTTCAGTTTCGGGTGGAATCGTCAGTTTAATTTTTCCCTGCATCGTTTGAGCTGTATAGGATCCTCCAAGCAGTGCGGTGTACAAGTCGATTGGAATCTTTTGATAAATATCTTTTCCTCTTAGTTCGATTCCATCGGGGACTTCTATTTTTACCTTCAGATAGAGGTCTCCTTTTACAGCACCATCCTCCCCTCTTCCTTTTAATTTCAAACGCTTACCCTCTTGAATACCCGCCGGGATTTTTACTTTTACCTTTTCTCCATTGATTCTCAACTGTTTTTCGACCCCTTCAAACAGATCTTCCAATTGAACTTTTAATTCAGCTTCACTGTCCCTGCCTCTTTGTGCCGTTCGGGTTCTGGCATCGGACCGATACTGTCGGGCATGTGGCTGCCCCCCGCCAAACGGATCGGCACCGCCACCCCCAAAAATTGTCTCAAAGAAACTGGAAAATGGGCTTCCGCCCTGTTGTTGACGTCCGCCAAACATCTCGTCCATGTTGATATGAACCCGTTGTCCGCCCCCACCGCTTCTACCATATTGCGACCAGTTAAAATCGTCGCCGGTAGCGCCGGCCTGTTGATACTTTTTCCAATCAGAGCCCACCTGATTATACAGTTTTCTCTTCTCCGGGTCCTTTAACACCTCATACGCTTCGCCTATTTCCTTAAATTTGTTCTCAGCTTTTTTATTACCTGGGTTTTTGTCCGGATGAAACTTGGCCGCAAGTTTTCGATACGCTTTTTTTATCTCAGCCTGTGAGGCATCCCTTGAAACACCTAATGTCTTATAATAGTCTTTATACTCCATAGCTTTCTTTTTCTTTTATGAAGCAAATGGTATGCCACCGGCCTTATAATTGCGATTTTGGCAGAGAAAATGAGGAAATTTATAGCCCTAAAGAGCATTTACTGAAGAATATGCAGAGTAGAGTTTTGAGTTTTGAGTTCTTAGTTTTGAGTTGTCTATAAAAAGAATTATAAATCATCAATAGACCCACGAAAAAAATACCTCAACACTCAACACTCAACACTCAACACTCAACACTCAACACTCAAAACTCAATAAAAAAAAGCCCCTGCAAATTTCTTCACAGGGGCTCAACCTTAACCATAACTACAAGGACTACAACTCGATTGCAATAAAGACGCTGCGTCCTTGCCTGTTAACACGTAATAATGCCGCATCCGTTCCCTCCTGAATTAATCTCCTTACATTCCCGTAAAACTCATTCGGTGTAGTAACCTGCTGATCGGCAACCTGAGATATGACATCACCTCTGCGCAGTCCCTGACGATACGCCCTGCTGGTTTGTGATATTGCTGAAACTACCACACCCTGAACAGAAGAATCGAGATTCAACTGTCCTCTGATTGCACCCGTTAGCTCATCCACTTCAAAACCAAGGGTTTCTCTTAAATCGTCCATCTCTTCAGTGTCCATCGACTCGGCAATGCCTTCAAAATCACGTTCTGCCAATTCAACCTCAACAGACTTTCTTTCACCATCACGAAATATACCCAAAGTAATCGTTGAGCCCGGCGAGGTGTTACCTATTTCCAAACTGAAATCTCTATAACTTGTTACTTGTTGACCATTCAAGGAAAGAATCACATCTCCTGACATCAAACCCGCTTTTTCAGCAGGTGTGTCCGTTAAAACTTCTCCAATTACAAATCCTCTTGCACGCTCTAAACCAAGAGCCCGAGCCATGGTTTCATCAACTTCACCGCCACTCGCAATTCCAAGGTAACCACGGGTTACACGTCCATCCGTAATCAGTGCTTCCATTACACTTCGCACCATGTTTACTGGTATTGCAAATCCGATTCCCTGATTTCCGCCACTTCGGCTGGCAATTGCAGTATTGATGCCAATTAATTCACCATCCATATTTACCAATGCACCACCCGAATTACCCGGATTGATCGCTGCATCTGTCTGGATATAACTTTCATATACGTTTAGCCCTAATGCAGATCTTCCACTTGCACTGATAATTCCTTTCGACACAGAGTGAGCAAATTGTTGATTAAGTGGACTCCCGATCGCTAATACCATTTCACCTATTCTGATTTCATCACTGTTCCCAAGACTAATTGCTGATAATTCTTCAGAATCTACACGTAGTACTGCAATGTCACTTGCCGGGTCTGTACCTACAATTTCTGCATCTAATTCATCCCCGCCGTACAAAATGACACGGATCTCATCCGCACCGTCAATAACGTGGTTATTCGTGATGATATATCCATCCGCAGAAACAATGACCCCGGATCCTAATCCGCTTCTCTGAAACTCTCTTTCCTGATTGAATCGCGGATCATCAAAAAAGAATGAGAATGGATTCTGTTGCCGCATTCTTACGGTTTGAGTCGTAGTAATGGTAACAACTGTAGGGTTGGTTCTCTCCGCTATATCCACAAACGCGTTGTTCAAATCACGCAGTGAAGTTATCGGAACATTTTCAGAAGGGTTCTCTGCTGTATTATAAGTGGGAAGTGTCGTCTCTTCAGCAAGCTGATCAATATTCTCTGATGCAATATTCATCCCAATGTAGAATGATAACGCTGCAAAGAGAATGGCTACTGTAATTTTAATTCTATCCATGTTATTCAGTACGATGATATAATTTAAATTTTAATTCAAATCCCCATTAGTAATGATTGATAATGGGATTTTATTGCTTCAAGAGTTAAAAAAATGCCGGAGACACATGTCAATGTGACTCCGGCGCTAACTAACCTGCTCTCTTAGGGGACCAGAGAAACAGCTCTTTATTTAATTTTTATCTGTTTTTTCATTTTTTGCTCACTTTTATCAATCGTGATATTCAGAATACCATTGTTGTAAGTGGCTTGAATACTTTCACTTTCTACATTGTCCGGCAGGGTGAATGATCGGCTGAAATTTCCATATGAAGATTCAACTCTGTGAAAATGTTTTCCATCTTCTTTGTTTTCAAACTTTCTTTCACCGCTGATGATCAATGTATTGTTATCAACGTTCAGTTCGATGTCTTTCTTATCCATACCCGGAACTTCTACGTCGATTAAATATTGTTTATCTGTTTCGGAAATATCGATACTGGGTGCAAAAGCATGTTGTCTGGTTGCAACAGCATCATTGAAAAATTCATCCATGATGTCTGAAAATCTTTTTCCGAAAATGTCTCTGTTTGGCTGTGTATATTTAATAAGTGTCATAATTCTACCTCATATTAGGTTGATGTTGAATTCTGTTCACTTAGTTAACACTCAAACCTGATGCCAAACGCCATTTTATGTGAAATCCTGTCACTTCTTATCAAAATTCTGCAGGAATTTCACATAGGGTTAACGCAGTCAGACCGTCTGACATTGTGCAGTAGTCAAGATGTCTTTGATGGGCTGTAAAATTGTCTGAACCTTTATTTTTGGCTCTTATTCCACTCTTTTGCTACAAGAAATGCCATTTCCAGGCTCTGTTCGTAATTCAAACGAGGGTCACAATACGTTTCATAGTTGGAGCTGAGCCCTTCTTCATTCAGGCCGTTAGCACCCCCTACACATTCGGTGACATTATCACCGGTCAGTTCCAGATGAACGCCACCCAGATTACTGCCTTCAGATCGGTGCACACTGAACGTGTCTTTGATCTCCTGAAGAATGTCATTAAACCGACGGGTTTTTACATTATTACCGGTTGAATAGGTATTCCCATGCATCGGGTCACAACTCCATACAACCGGATGACCGCTTCGTTTAATCGCTCTGATGTAGGATGGTAAATATTTACTCACCTCCTCATGTCCCATTCGGGTAATGAGAACAATTTTTCCCGCTTCGTGATTTGGATTTACCTTATCCAGAATGGCCAGATTGTTATCAATATCAAAAGGAGGCCCTACTTTGATACCGATTGGATTTTGAATGCCTCGCAGATATTCAACATGTGCTCCGTCCAATTGCTGTGTTCGGTTTCCTAACCACACCATATGTGCACTAAGGTTGAACCAGCCGGACTTCCGGGGAACTTTTCGGGTCTGTGCTGACTCATAAAACAAATTTAATGCCTCATGAGAGGTATAAAAATCAACTTTGTGAGAGGTATTGAGTCGATTCGGTGTAATCGCATCCATAAACTTAATCGCTTTATTGATGCTGTTCACCATCTGCTCATACTCTTCATAAAACTCATTATTCTGCATGAAATCGAGTTCCCACTGCTCCGGATGCTGCAAATCAGCAAAACCTTCATCGGAAAGTGCTCTCAGAAAATTTAGCGAAAGAGCCGATTTTTGATACGCCTCAACCAATCTTCCTGGATCCGGCAATCTGGCTTCTGTATTGGGCCTGAAGCTGTTGATGAGATCACCCCGGTAATTCATCATTTTTTCACCGTCCACCACTTCATAGTCATTTGACCGGGGTTTTGCATACTGTCCGGCTACCCTTCCTACACGAACGATGGGAATACCCATCTCATGAATAAGGATAAAACTCATCTGAAGCATTACCTTCAGTGTGTTAACGAGTTTAACTGAAGTACATGAGTCAAACGTTTCAGCACAATCTCCACCCTGAAGTAAAAAAGACCGGCCATCAGCAGCATGCGCAAGCTTCTCTTTCAGTGCTTCAATTTCCCAGGATGTAATCAGGGGAGGAAGTGATTTTAACTCATCAAACGAGTTTTGCAGCTGATCCGTATCGGGATAAGTGGGTAATTGTTCAATTTCTTTTTGGTTCCAGGAAAGCGGACTCCACCCGTCTCCTTTCAATAATTCAGCACCTCTTAATTGATTCGCCCGTTTGATTACTGTACTCATAACTATTTACATCAGTTTTTTTGATCTATCTATAAGGGGGTAAATATACGCATCATTTCATTAATTGATAGATTTCTTTGTTATCAACACCGTTTGAGATTCGTTTATTATGAGAAGCCATAATAAATAGGCAGAACGCAAAAGGCAGAAAGCAGAAGGGTTTAGAATGAAAATTGTTTATGACAACTACAATAAATACCTTTTTGGTTCCAGTAAGTCGTCATACCCCGTCACCTGTGTTAAGGTTATTTACATTTGGTCGGAAGCCGTATTTCGTTTTCCGAATATGGCTGTTCAGGCTGACTAAAGGGTTTTGAATAAGATACTTCTGCCCTTTGCCTTTTGCGTTCTGCCTTTCTTTTTAAATCACTACCCCCCAAATTCTTCACTATTTTTCCAATACAGGAACGTGTTCTTGCCTAAAACGTTTTGTATTTTAAGAGGTTTAATCTAAAAGATTCGTCCATTGCAAAATAATATCATCATTCGAGGTGCCAGAGAGCACAATCTTAAAGATATTGATATCGATATACCCCGTGAGAAACTGGTGGTTCTAACAGGTCTTTCCGGCTCGGGCAAATCATCCCTGGCTTTCGACACAATTTATGCAGAGGGGCAACGTCGTTTTTTGGAATCTCTCTCTGCATATGCCCGTCAATTTTTGGGCATGATGGAACGGCCCGATGTTGATTTTATTGATGGGCTCTCACCTGTAATATCCATTGATCAGAAAACAACAAATCGAAATCCACGATCAACGGTCGGCACAGTTACTGAAATTTATGATTTTTTGAGGCTACTCTACGCTCGAATTGGCGTCCCTTACTCCTACATCAGCGGTAATAAAATGGAGAAGCAAACGTCCGATCAAATTGTAGAAACGATCATGGACATACCTACTGGTACAAAAGCATACTGCCTGGCTCCGGTTGTCAGGGGAAGAAAAGGGCATTACCGCGAACTTTTTGAACAGATGCAGAAACAAGGATTTATTAAAGCCCGTGTGGATGGGGAGTTGATCGATCTGGAAGGAGAAATTAAACTGGATCGCTATAAAACGCATAATATTGAAGTAGTAGTGGACCGTTTTGTGATCAGTCCATCCAGTGAAAAACGGATCTCAGAAAGTATTCATTTGGCACTCGAAATGGCAGATGGAAATCTCATTCTGGCGATTCAAGAAGAGGACACTCTACGGGACCGAATTTTCTCTAAAAATCTGTATGATATCGAAAGCGGCCTCTCCTATGAAGATCCGGCTCCCAATATGTTCTCTTTTAACTCACCGTACGGAGCATGTAAAACGTGTAACGGACTGGGTTATCACTATGACGTAAGCCGGGATCTTGTGATACAAAATCCGGAAAAAAGTATTCAGGAAGGAGCGATTCGTTTTTTGGGTGAACCCCGCGATATATTTGTTTTCAAACAGCTCAAAGCAGTTCTGGAAAGTGTGAACCTGGATTTTGAAACACCCATCGAACAATTTCCTGAAGAATCATTAGATCTGTTGTTTGATGGGGGCGGCGACGAAAAATTCAATGTCAGCTATGACTTCAAGAATAATAATGTCACGTATAAACATAAATATTCCGGGCTGAGCAGTATCATCCGTGAACAGTATGAGGAGAGTAAGTCAAACAAGCAGAGGGATAAAGCCAAAGCGTATCTCTCAAAATTGACGTGCCCTTCCTGCAATGGCGGCCGGCTCCATCAAGAAGCCCTCTCCTATAAAATTGACGGATATACCATACAAGATCTTGTTGAAATGGATATTCAATCCCTGCGATTAACCATCGGGAATCTGAAACTTACAGAACGGCAGAGAAAGATTGGCCAGCTCGTTTTAAAGGAGATTATAGATAGAATCGATTTTTTGCTAAATGTGGGTCTTACTTACTTAACTCTGAATCGTGAAGCCCAAACATTGAGTGGCGGTGAAGCTCAGCGCATCCGTCTGGCAACACAAATTGGGACTCAACTGGTCGGTGTTCTTTACATTCTGGATGAGCCAAGTATCGGACTTCATCAGAAGGATAATATCAAACTGATCCGGTCTCTTGAAACACTTCGTGATCTGGGTAATACGGTTATTGTGGTGGAGCATGATCGCGAAACGATTGAACATGCCGATTATGTCGTTGACCTGGGGCCGGGAGCCGGAACGGAAGGGGGATATATTGTCACAAAAGGGACTCCTGATGAATTGGACCCCAATTCAATGACGATGCGATTCCTGAATGATGAAGAAGTCATTCCGCTTCCGGACAAGAGAAGGGAAGGCAGCGGCAAGTCGCTTAAAATTATTAATGCAAGCGGACACAACCTGCAAAATGTGGACCTGGAAATTCCACTCGGGAAATTTATATCGGTTACCGGTGTAAGCGGAAGCGGTAAAAGTACACTTATCAATCAAACATTGACACCAATTCTATCCAATGAGTTTTATAACTCAAAATCTGTACCTCTGCCCTATCAGTCAATAGAGGGTTTGGAGCATGTAGATAAGGTTATATCCATCGATCAAAGTCCGATCGGCAGAACACCCCGATCAAATCCGGGAACCTATACAAAAGTATTTGATCATATTCGATCCCTCTTTGCGGAACTGCCGGAGTCCAAAATCAGGGGCTATGATCAGGGGAGATTCTCATTTAATGTGAAAGGCGGGCGCTGTGAAACATGTCAGGGCGATGGCCTTCGGAAAATTGAGATGAATTTTCTGCCGGATGTCTATGTAAAATGTGAAAATTGCAATGGAAAGCGATATAACAGGGAAACCCTTGAGATCCATTACAGGGGTAAGAATATATCAGATATCCTGCAAATGCCGATCAGTGAAGCTGAAGAATTTTTCACCTCCGTTCCATCCATCAAGCGGAAATTGAAAACACTCAATTCGGTTGGACTTGGATATCTGACTCTTGGACAGTCCAGCACAACGCTAAGTGGCGGAGAAGCACAGCGGATAAAATTATCACGGGAACTCTCAAAAATCGGAACAGGAGATACAATCTACATTATGGATGAACCCACAACCGGGCTTCATTTTCAGGATGTGAAGATGTTGGTTGATGTGATCCAAAAACTTGTTGAAAAAGGAAATACCGTTATAGTCATTGAACACAATCTGGATTTGATTAAGGCCGCAGACTGGATCATCGATTTGGGACCGGAAGGGGGCAACGGAGGAGGTGAAATTGTAGCCGTGGGAACTCCGGAAGAAGTGATTGAATCCGAGAATAGCTACACCGGAAAATTTTTAAAAGAAGAGTTTGCCAGAATTACGCTTCGTTCTGCCTGATAGACCACTATATCCCTTCAAAACCACCTTCAACAGGACTCTCACATTAAAAAAATGTTTGTCTGATGGTTTTGATCTGCCTATTTTCATACACGAATGAAAAGCTTAACCTCACATACGATCAGAACTGCAACCATCTATTTATTGATGGCCGGGTTTATGGTACATCTTATTGTACCCTTTTCGAGTTCTGCTCAAAAAATCGCCTTTGCCCAGTGGCTGGATCAAAATGTAGTTGTTACCGGAAATGAGAGTGAAGCCAAATTACGAAATTCAATACGTGAACTCCCTGAACAGTCCGGAGATTTATGGATTCTCATCCAGCAAGCCTCTGAGTTAGTAAAGAATAACAAAGATGATTTCAGGATCAACTTTTCTTTTGATGACAGTGAACATCAACAGGTTTCCAGTTGGTTAGTCAGTCAATGGAGTGTATTTCAGAATCACAGTGATGCAAGTAACGCCGTACTTCCGGAAGTCAATTTTTCTATTATTAAATGGCTGACACTGAATAGCCACAGTAACGGTGTTTTTACTCAATCTGTGCCTAAATTGTTTGATTTAATTCAAGCTGAATTTGGAAACAGGGCTTCAGTGTGGATTCTGAAAGCAATATCACCTCTTAAAAGCGGAATAAGCATCAATGCTCCCTAGGTGCTTATAGGATTTAAATGCTGATGAACAGTGTCCGGAAGATTTTACAGATCCTTCTATTGTAAAATTTCTTATGGATAACACTTCAATCAATTTGTTGCTTCAATACTTCAGTTAAATATAATGAATGGCATTGGTTGCTATCTTTAATTGACTGATAAGAGTTTATAATTAATCATAAAAAATTGGTAAAAAATGAAAAAAAAGAATAATGGATTTAAAATAGGTATGATCGCGCTCTTTTTGGGCTTAACGGTCTATTACCTCTTCCCTACGATTCAACATAGTCTCGAACAGAGGCATATGAATAGTATGACGGAATCAGAGCGGATTCAATACGCCTCTGAGAATGCCGTAAAGTTAGCCGATTTAAGAGAAAAATCGTTATCTCTTGGTCTTGATTTACAAGGTGGCATGTATGTAACCCTGGAAGTGGGCACACCACAATTGGTACTCGAATTAGCCGGTGATTTTTCTGATGAATATCTGGAAGATGTCATACAAACCGCTCGTGAGATATCAAGAGAACAAGCAACAGATTTTGTTGATGAGTTCGTGGCAGAATTTGAACGTCGTGATTCAGAAGCACTTTTGAGCAGATACTATCGATCAGATAGTGCAAACATTACTCGCAGATCGACAAACGAAGAAATAAGCACATATCTCAAAGATCAGAGGACAGCTGCCGTTGAACGTGCCATTGAAATTATCAGATCCAGGGTTGACCGTTTTGGTGTAACCGAACCTTCTATTTTACAACAAGGGGATAGCCGGATTGTAGTAGAGCTTCCCGGTGTTGATGACGAAGAGAGGGTAAGAGATCTGCTTCGGGGGACGGCTCGCCTGGAGTTTCGATTAACACCTGAAGCTGATGAAATCAGGAATGTAAAGCAGCAAGTTGCCAGTTATTTCAGCAATATGGCTGAAGAAGATACCTTAAACAATGAATCAGAAGCAGATTCACTGGCCGGTGAAGATGATGAAGTTACGAATTTGTTGGAAATTTTTGACTTAAGAGGCACAAACGACTATTCATTCGGATATGCTGCCGAAATGGATACTGCCGCTGTAAATAGAATTCTTCAAACAGAAGAAGTACAAAATCTCATTCCAAGAAATATAACCCTTCTTTGGGGTGCTGAACCGTTTACTCAGAGTAATGGTATCGGACTATATGAAATGATTGCCGTGCGAAGTCAGATCGAACTGACCGGAGATGTGATCTCAGAAGCGAGTGTAGCTTTTGACCCGGTAACAAACGTTCCGGATGTATCCATGACAATGGATTCTGAAGGCGCTCGTCGTTGGGCCCGAATTACCGGAGCCAATATAGGACGTCCCGTTGCTATTGTTCTTGACGGTCGCGTTTACTCCTATCCCACTGTCCAGTCTCAAATTAATAACGGTCGCTCATCAATATCCGGAATGGGTGGGATTCAAGAAGCAGAGGATCTCGTGAACATCCTGATGTCAGGTGCCCTACCGGCCCCTCTTGATATTATTGAGGAGCGAACCGTCGGTGCCTCTTTGGGAGAGGATTCCATTCGTGCAGGGCTCTACTCCGTGATATTTGGTTTAGTTGTAGTCGCCTTTTTTATGATTGTTTACTACCGAACCGGGGGCGGAATCGCCGATCTGGCACTGATTCTCAATATTATATTTATCCTGGGGATTTTAGCCGGTTTTCAGGCAACACTCACACTTCCGGGGATTGCTGGAATTGTATTGACTATCGGTATGGCTGTAGATGCAAACGTGTTGATATTTGACCGGATCCGTGAAGAGATGCGGGGCGGGAAAACCCTCAGGGCAGCTATCGACAATGGATATGCTAATGCGATGAGCGCGATTATTGATGCCAACGTAACCACGTTCTTTGTAGCTATAATCCTTTATAGCTTTGGAGTAGGGCCGGTTAAAGGTTTTGCTGTAACATTGATGGCAGGGATCGTAGCATCACTCTTTAGTGCAATTGTAATCACAAGAGTTATTGTTGACTATCTAACCCGGGAAAAAACAGCTGTTGTCAGCTTCGGTTAATCACTGATATTAAAAAATTAAACACACAGGTATACTATTATGAGATGGTTTGAATCACCAAGTTTCGATTTTATTAAAGCTCATCAGATCGCCTACATTGTATCCGGCACTCTGATGATTGGATCCATAGTTGCGATCCTAACTTTAGGAATCAATTACGGAATTGATTTCCGGGGCGGACAAGAGTTCGTCTTTGAATTTGAAGAACCCGTTGATGTCGTTGAGTTGAGATCAGCTCTAACCGAGCCTTTGGGAAGTGTCCCTGAAATCAAGCTCTTCGGTTCTGACAGAGAAATTCTTCTCCGTATTGATACTGAAGAAGATATTACCCAGACACGTCAATTGATTCTTTCAAATTTTGACACGCTGTACCCGGGCAATTCGGTAACCGTTCAGAAGACAGACCTCGTAGGGCCCCGTTTTGCGGAAGACCTGAAAAGAGGGGCCTTCTATTCCATTATTTTTGCCCTGGCCGTCGTATTTATCTACATATTTATCCGATTTAAAGGGTGGTACTTTTCCGCCGGAGCCATTGCAGCTCTATTCCACGATGTACTGATTGTGCTCGGTATCTTTACCGTAATGGCTGAAATAGCAACGTTTGATGTCAGTATTAACCAGGCAATGATTGCAGCATTCCTTACCATTGTGGGTTACTCATTAAATGATACAGTGGTTGTATTTGATCGTATCCGTGAAAATTCTATTATCTATAAGACGATGAATTTCACAGATATGATTAATAAAAGTTTGAATGATACCCTTAGTCGAACAGTTATAACTTCTGTTACAACCTTGTTTGTGGTAACTGTGCTGTTTATCTTTGGAGGTGAGGTACTAAAAGGTTTTGCATTTGCACTTGTACTCGGTGTAATTATAGGAACTTACAGCTCACTATTTATTGCCAGTTCAATTGTAGTAGAGTTGCAAAAACGTGCTATGAAAGCCAACTAACAGATCGAATCAACTTAAATACGGTGAAAATATGAGTTTTAATGTTTCTGAGCGCTATAACTGCGCAGTCATTGAGTTTAAAGGCAATGTAATGGGCGGGCCTGATGCCGTAAGCCTGAATGAAAAACTTCATGAACTGATCGAAAAAGATAATACCAATGTCGTATTTAATCTTTCAAAAGTTAAGTTTATGAACTCATCCGGTTTAGGAATGATGATTGGAGCCTTAACTACGATGAGGAAAGCCGGCGGCGATTTGAGAATTGCAAATGCCACGGATAAAATTGAAAGCTTGCTCATTATTACAAAACTTATTACCGTCTTTAAACACTATAAATCTCTTGATGAAGCTGTTGATTCATTCAAGGAGAATTAATCGATCATTACAGATCATTTAATTAATAATTTTGGAGGTGTGAAAACACCTCCTTTTTTTTGGAAATTATGCCAGTAAGAATAGTCATAGGAGCCCAATGGGGTGATGAAGGAAAAGGAAAAGTCGTTGATATTTTAAGCGCTGAGTCGGAATATGTTGTCCGTTATCAAGGGGGTGCAAATGCAGGCCATACTCTTAAATTCGATGACACAACCATCGTGCTCCATCTGATTCCGTCCGGAATGTTTAACGGGAATTCAAAGTGTGTAATTGGCAATGGGGTTGTTGTTGACCCTATTTCTCTTGTAAAAGAGATTGAAGAGGTGGAATCTCTGGGTGTCGACCTTAAAAACAGACTCTTTATCAGTTCATCTGCACATCTGATTCTCACATATCATAAAGTTCTCGATAAAATCAAAGAGAAACGGCGCGGCAGTGATGCAATTGGTACAACAGGGCGCGGGATCGGCCCCGCTTACGTGAGTAAGGTCTCAAGAGTAGGAATTCGCATGAATGATCTTCTTGACAGGGATTTGCTGCTTGATAAGGTCCAAAAAAATCTTGTTGATATTAATATCGCACTAAAAAACGTGTATGAAGAAGACGAATTGGATGCTTCAGATATTCTGGCTGAATTAGAGCCGGCTATTCAGCGGATTACACCATACATCTGCAATACCACCGACATACTTCATAACGCATTGGATAACGGCAACTCTATCCTTCTTGAGGGAGCTCAGGGAAGCCTGCTAGATGTTGATCATGGCACTTACCCCTATGTAACCTCCTCCTCCCCTACAGCCGGAGGAGCGTGTACAGGAAGCGGTATTCCTCCTATTGCGATAACACATGCAATGGGCATTACAAAAGCCTATTGTACCCGGGTCGGAAATGGCCCATTCCCCACCGAACTTCATGATGAACAGGGTGAAAAACTCAGAAAAAATGGACAGGAGTTTGGCGCAACAACGGGTCGGCCCCGGCGTTGCGGATGGCTCGATTTGGTAGCTCTTAAATATGCAATCCGTTTAAACGGAATGAATGAATTGACACTTACAAAACTGGATGTGTTAGACGATTTTGATACGATCAAAGTTTGTACACATTACGAAGTCAATGGAAATAAAACAGATCAATTTCCTTTGGAATCAACTGTTCTTGAGACAATTAAACCTGTTTACAAAGAATTCAGCGGCTGGAGACAATCCACACGAAATATCTCCAAATTTGAAGATCTGCCAAAGAATGCCAGAGACTATATCGCATTTGTAGAAGAGTTTATTGGTGTCAAATTTAATATCGTGTCAACAGGGCCTAAACGAACAGAAACCATTCTTCGATAGATAAAAATGGGCAATTCATCTCATTTCACTCTGACATTCCGGGTTCAGGCCGAATCAGAGCATGAAGCTGAACAGATTGCTCATCACATTCGCACTGAGCAAACAGTTGAGATGCCTCTCCCCTCTGTACCCAAAAGTGCAAAACACTCGATTGCAGAATTATTGTCTGTTCAACCCTCAGTGGGTAAGAACCTCTGGACAGTTTTGATATCATTTCCCACATCGGTCGTTGCAGATGATATCACTCAGCTCATAAATGTACTCTTTGGAAATATCTCACTCCTTCCCGGCATTAAAATTGTAGATGCTGATGACAATCTGTTTTCAAGGTTTTGTCAGGGCCCGTCGTTTGGAATGGACGGCATTCGAAACTTACTCGGCAAAAGAAATGGAGCTTTAAGTTGCACGGCTTTAAAACCGATTGGCCTTACAGAAAATGAATTTGCTGAACGTGCATATTCTTTTTCAAAGGCCGGCATCGATATTATAAAGGATGACCACGGGTTGACTAATCAAAAAGAGGCAACATTTAAGAGAAGAGTAGCCGCTTGTGTTGAAGCAATCCGAAAAGGAGAGCAACACTCCGGAAAAAAAACACTCTATTTCCCAAATATTACATCAAACCCATTAAAAGTTGAAGAAAAATTCCGGGAAGCGATTGAAATGGGTGCAGATGGAGTATTGCTCTCCCCTCAATTAACCGGATTGGAAACACTCTGTTCTCTGGCAAAACTTCAATTAGCTCCAATCATGGCTCACCCTGCATTTTCAGGCAGTTACGTAATTCATGAAACGCATGGATTTACACCTGAATTTTATTATGGTAAACTGTGGCGGGCACTGGGTGCAGATTGTATCATCTATCCAAATGCAGGTGGACGCTTTACATTTTCTCTAGATACTTGTATAGCCTTGAATCAACAAATGCACTCTGACTTTTGCAACTTTAAGTCCTCCCTGCCTTCTCCGGCGGGTGGGATTAATCTGGACTCAATACCCGGCTTACTGAATCGTTATGGAACTGATATCGCTTATTTGGTCGGTGGAAGTCTATACAATCATAAAGATGGGATCGAAAAGGCGACTGCTGAATTTATAAAACTGCTGGAGGGAAACATTGAGTAATCATTCTAAAGTTATCAAGTCCGATCATTTTCAATGGGAAGGAGTTGAAAAAAAAGAGTATAAAACGGATACCAATAATTTTAAAGACATTCACAGATATAGCCTGCTTGGAGATGAGATTGCTGATCTAAATTTTCAAACACGCTATTTTGAAATTAAGCCGGGGGGATTCTCCTCTCTCGAAAAACATCAACATCCACATAGTGTAGTGATCATCAGGGGATCGGGAAGTGTTGTATTGGACAATGAACTTCATCCCATTAAAGTCCATGATGTAGTCTTTATTGCACCGGAGACAATTCATCAGTTTCATGCTGATCGTTCCGAAGAGCTCGGTTTTCTATGTGTTGTGGACCGGGAACGGGATCGGCCTGTTATCCCTGAGGATGATGTGATCCTATCCAGAATTTCATCTAAGGAGGTATTGAATAAAATTCAAAAATAGTGTTGAAAAGAACACCTTAAAGGTTTTATATTTGATGTTCTGAAACAATTGCGGGAATAGCTCAGTGGTAGAGCACCACCTTGCCAAGGTGGGGGTCGCGAGTTCAAATCTCGTTTCCCGCTCATCAATTAAAGCCTTGTATTGCAAATAATTACTGCGGTACGAGGCTTTTTTTGTTTCCGGGGGAAATTAGTGTAAAATTATATTAGGGTAACAGCAGGATAACACTCAAGTAACCAGAGGAATGAATTTGCCCCCCTTAATTCACTTTAACCATTCTCTCCATCAATATCTCATCCCCGGCCATCAACCGACAAAAATAGATCCCAGCCGAGAGGCCATGAGCATCAAATGTCACTTCATAAAAACCGGGCTGTAAATTTTCATTCATTATAGTTTGAACCGGTTTCCCTAAAATGTCAAAAATCTGCATTTCAACGTTTATTTCAGTGGGAATAGAAACAGGCAGAATAGTAGTGCCTATAAACGGGTTTGGGTAGTTGTTACCAAGCGAGAGAATTCCATTATCTGACAAAAATTCTACCGTCACTTCCCCAATCCTGATTCCATTTACAAATATATCATATCTCGTTTTTCCTGTATTTTGGCTGCTCAATAGAAAACGGGCGATCCCTTCAGCGTCTGTTTCACTTTGAATTGCATCAATATCTGATTCTACACCTTCTTGAACCATTTCCGCAGTAAGACCTTTCAAAAGTACTCCATTTTCACTTTTGACAATAATCCTTACTTCATTGGTTTGAAACCCATTTGCAAGTATTCGAGACTGTTGCTGACTGATTATTGAATTTTCGGGGCTTACCATTAGTGTGGAACCAGTTATAATATTGGAATTCCCGCTTATTCTTACACCCGCCTCGGCCCGGATCCGATAATAATAAGTCCTGCCCGGTTCCAGCCCACCAACTTCAAACGATGTGATATTGCCGACATTCCGATTATTGTAATCGGTTAAGATTTCTGAAAATTCAGCATCCAACGATACATCGATCCGATAGGCTCTGGCTCCTTCTGTTGCCTGCCAATTTGCAGTAAATGTATGGGCATTTTGGTCTGAAGCCTGTAAACCAATCGGTGTTTCCGGAAACGTTGTAATCGTAATCGGCTCTGAAGCAGCTCCGATCAAACCACCGAGGGTTGAGTAAACACGATATACATAATCGGTTCCCGGATTCACATTGACTACTCTGTGTGAAGTGACCTTTCCCACATCCAATGATTCATATCCGCTTACAATGTTGCTGAAACTGCTATCGGTAGCTACATCAAGCAAGTAGCTGTCGGAGTTCGAAACCATTTCCCAGTTAGCTTGAAAAACCCTTGTACCCACTTCTGTTGCAGAAAGGCCGTTTGGAGCTAATGGTATAAATTCAATCGAAACTTTTTGCCGGATCGGGACATTCACATCAGAACGAATTGCCGTCGCCGTAAAATCTACAACCGAGACGGAGGAATTCCTGACTTCGAATCTCGCTAATCCATCAGAATTAGTGCGCTGTTCATTTGGCTCAATGTTTGTACCTGCACCGCCATCAGACAATCGAATCAATACTCCCTGAATGGCTTCACCATTTACATCAATGGCTTCTACAGTAATCGTAGCTACTTTTTTACCATTTGCTTCAACCCGATCAGCATCAGCAATAACCGTTGACCGAACGGGGTCTAAAGATACAAAATTTACCTCAACTGATGAGGAGGTGGTCGTTCCGTGTCCCCGCGCTCTATATCTTATTCGTTCAGCCACCTGGTTCGATACGTTGAATATTGCCACCCCGTTGCTGTCTGTGGTTTGCCGAATCGCACTTATCACAGAATTTCCGCCATCAGGTATTAAATCCATCCTTAAATTACTGAATGGGGTATTCGTTTCATCTCGTGCAGTTACGGCTATTCTTGCAACAGCCACACCATCCGCTTGTACAACATTTGATGAAACTTCTATCGATGTGCGATCAGCATTTATTCCAATATATTGCACGCTTGCTTCGGATGATAATTCTATAGCGCCGGATATGGCACCGTAAGTCACCTTTTCAACCGTACTGTTGGTGACCTCAAAATTTGCTTCTCCATTTGAATCAGTCATTACTGTCGATGGGGAAACTTGAAGTCTCCCCTCCTTAGATGTCAATTCAGTCTCTAAACCGGGAAGAGGCACACCTTCAAAATCTCTGGCAATGACTGTTACGACACTGCTATTTTGATTGTTCGCCTGCACTTTTAGCCTACTTACGGATATCGATGATCTATTTGCATCAACAATCACAGGGAGAGTAACAAAACTTCGTTCTTCCCCAAATGCTCTTCCCTGTCCATTTGTAGCGTATGCCCGAACATAATAAATGGTATCTCTGATCAGCTTATCAATGATTGCAGAGAAGTCACCGCTACCGGGGCCAAGACTTCTGCAATTATCAGTAATACCGGGATTTTGTCTAATACTCCAGCAGATACCCCGATCTGTTACGGCACTGCTTCCGGAATCAGTTATCGTTCCGCCACCTATAGCTGTTTTGAAGCTAACATCTCTTATTGCTGATGTTGAAACTAAGGGTAAGCCACGAATCGTTGTGAAACTCTGTTGAGTTCCATATGATGTACCCTCCGAATTAGTTGCAAATGCTCTGATAAAATATGTTGTATTTGCTGACAAATTCGTAAATGTCACATTGAAACTGCCCAAACCTGAACCAGTAAATCGGCATGTATCCGATAGGTTCGGATTTTGTTGTGTACTCAGACAAACACCACGAGAAATTACAGAACTTCCACCATCATCGGATACATTTCCACCTGTCTGAGCTGAATTAGACAATATATTTGAAACGGATGCAGTAGTGACTGATGGTGGCACAACATTCACACCTACCTTTCTGTAGCCTGCAATCACATGCATCATCTCTCTCATACTTCTCGAATTATCAGCAGGAGCATACTTTCCACCGTATGAACCGGTTGATACCCCCTGATGAAAAATTACGGGGTTAGAGAATAGATCAACGGCCGTACTGGTCTCAGTATAAGCCATTATTGATGCATAACTTTGATTATCAGTACCCGTCCATCTCCAACCCGTCGAATAGTTAAAGACTCCGCCACTTTCAGAAGCCGGTTGAATTGTCTGATTTCTACTGTGATGACTTCCCATATTGTGGCCAAATTCATGTGCCATCGTTGTTGTCCATGATGCCTGCTGTACACGAGTTATCGAAAATCCTTCAGAGGGTGATCCATTACGATTAGTTGTTAACCAGGCAATGCCTCCCATATCTTCAGTATCTGTTAGCATGACAACTAAGTCTGCCGAATATTGATTTCTCAGTGACTGAACATTGGGGATCACTCGGTTCGTTAAATTATTCAGATCTGTTCTGGAGTTTCCTGATTCTGTGTACTCCACAACTGCTCTGTGAACCAATCGAAATTGAAGATTAATATTTGAATTATCTACTGAATTTTGTGATATAGCTATTGCCTGATTAATCACATTGTTGATTCCCCCTTCATTTAAAGCAGCCCATGACTGGGCAGCGGGAGTATAGACGACCAAAACATCTATGAAAGCAGGGGGCTGGGGATCTGGAATTTTCTGATCTCCCATATGAATTGATCTATCATCCGGCACTTCCGACATCGTGCCATGATCAAATCCACATTTCAGTTCATCCCGATCATGAGGATTAATATGCAAGAGATAATGTTCTTCATCTTCCTCTGCAATTCGAATCTCCATAAAATGGTGTGAAGATATGAACCTTAAACTGCTAAGTACTTCACCATTTGAAAAGGAAAGTGTAAAAGAATTCATCCAGTCCCCATCAATATGACCCAAAATTGACCAATCACCATCCGGTTGTTCCATAACCCTGGTAACCTCAACCTCATGCAATTCTCCGTTTAATCCCGGGACGCTAAACACTTTTTCAGTACGATTCTTTAGATTTTGTAACAGATCTTGATTCAGAATAATGGGAGCACGTTGAAGATCCGCCACCTGCTTAGTCGCCCACTCCTGTTCAGGCTGTTCAATAATTTCATACAGTTCCAATCCCTGAGAAAAGACGAATGATACATTCATTAAAATCAGGAGAGAAATTAGCAGAATTCGCCTTGGAATTGTTGAACAATAGATCATTACCTCATCAAAAAAGAACTGTTTTAATTAATATTATTAGTTTAACGTATTTAGATGTGGTGTACATATAAATTTTATAGATCACACAGATTAGCCGTAAAACCAAAAAAATATAAGCACGAACGGTTCATTCCACTAAATCTCCATCATTTGGTATATTGTGCTAAGTCAATACCACACCATTACACCACCTATTCACTCCTGAATAAGCATAAATTTTTCCGGTCTCTCCCCTGGCAAGTATGGAACTCTCAACTGTAGCAAATAAAAAAGCCAATGATTCTTCGTTGAATCATTGGCTGCCCATAACTTATTGAAACTATTTTCCCGTGAGTTAGATTTTTGAAAGATAGATTTCAGCTACCCCTTCTACTGCCACCGTTGTACCGGGTATCCGGTTGTCGTCTTCCAGCTATTCACCCAGTCAAATTCAGTCATGAAATCCGGTGCATCTGATCCGCTCATCTCAGATGTTTCCAATCCTTCAATTCCAGAGCTGTTTCCAAGGCCTACTCCATTTGACTGTCCTGAAGTTATTGTATCCCAATAACCCGCTGTGATTGTAGAGTCATTTCTCCCTGCAAACCCACCAATATCAGTAGTCCCGCTCACAGCCCCTGTGGAATAACTCTGGTTAATAGATCCGCCTGTAGAATTTGATCCGACAAGGCCACCTACTGCAGATGTCCCGGATACATCGCCCCTGGCATAAGACATTTCAACCAATGGTGTTCCATCATCATTTCGGCCTACAAGTCCACCAACACGTTCATTACCACTCACATCTCCGGTCGCATAGGATTCACTTACATAACCATTGCCTCTGTTGTGGCCAATTAGGCCACCGGTCATGCTATCCCCATTTACATTCGATGTTGAAAATGATCTCAGAACCAATCCACTATTGTTCCCTGCTAAACCACCGGTTCTGAAAACGCTCCCCTGAACAGTACCTGAACTGCTTGATGCTGAAATCTGGCCTTCATTTAGCCCAACGATTCCTCCGGTATTATCATTACCTGTAACAGAAGCTGCTGATTGCGAACTTGATATTCGATCTATACTTCTTCCGGCAATCCCTCCTACCTGGTTACCCCCGGTAACAGATCCTGATACAACTATATTTTTTAATTCTCCACTATTAACACCGGCTACAGATCCTACTTTTTCTCCACCGGTAATGTTAACATTTTGTAAAGTAAGATTTTGAACAAACCCATTCAGAATGTACCCAAATAGCCCAATATTCTGACCATTCGGTCTGCTTATTTTTAGATCGGTTATGGTAAACCCATTGCCTTTAAAGGTACCTTCGAATGGACTATTTTCATTACCAATTGGCATGAAACCCATTCCTAAGTTTGAGAATTCTGTCGGTGACGCATCAATATCATTAATTAGGATAAAATGATCATCCAGATGATTTCTGACTTCATTTAACTGACTGAAATTTGCTATTTGATAAGGGTCTTCCTCTGTTCCTTGTCCGGCCTCAAAAAAGCTAAAGATAGCTTTTACTGATTTATTATTATCAATAATTAATTCTGAAGGATTATCAGACCCAGTCAAATCTCCTTCCCATCGAACAAATCGCCAATCCGATGAAGGATTTGCCGTTAATTCAACCACAGATTCAAACAAATATCCATCTGACGTTTCTGTTCCTGATACCAGAGTTACATTTACAGTGCCCTGTCCTTCAATTTCAGATAGATCAAGCGTATATTCCTTTCTCTCAAAGTTCGCAGTAATCGCTTTGTTGTCATCCATTGTCAGGCTGAATGGATTTTGAGTTCCTGTGAAATCTCCTTCCCAATCAACAAATTTCCAACCCGGATTTGCTTCAGCAGTTACTTCTATTGTAGAGTTTCTAATATAATCTCCGGAAGCAGGAGTGATATCCCCCCCTTCTGCAGGTACTGATGTGGCAGTAAAATTATAAGTCCTGAAGAAAGTAGCTGTTATCTCAATCGGGCCATCGATTTCCAGTTCAATTGGATTTTCATTACTAGTTATATCACCGCTCCAAGATGAAAAAATCCATTCCTCTTCAGGTTGTGCAGTCAAGGTAATTGTCGATCCCTCCGGAAAACTCTCTGTCGTACCCAATGTTTCACCATCTGATAAAACACTCCCTTCTCCTTCAATATTTAAAGTAACGGGATGTTCTATTCTAGTGAACCGAGCCTTCACTTCTGTCTCTCCTTCTACGGTTATGGTAAGCGGGTTTTCAGACCCTTCTGCATCTCCAAGCCATTCATTGAATTCCCAGCCATCTGCAGGCTCCGGGGTCAATCGAACTACGGTTCCATGCTCATATTCAGTGGTGCGTTCCTGGACAACTTCCTCACCAACGGATCCCTCACCTTCAACTAAAACTGTAAGTGGATAATCTCTTTTTACAAAAATAGCAGCGATATCTTTATTTGAACTCATAGATATCACAGATGGATTTACAGTTCCTGAATGATCCCCTTCCCACCGGCTAAATACCCAATGCTCATTGGCAGTAGCTGAAATTTCAAGAGATCTTCCGGATTCAAACTCCCCACTGGCTGGAGTCACCGTACCTGCTTCAGCCGGTACGGCTTCAATATTAATGGTATAAATTTTGTCTTCTTGTGATGTACCACAAGAAATTAAAATGGCTAAACTTAAAACAAAAATTGTAACTATTCGCATGATTTATTTTAATTGATTATAGACCTAAAACACTTTTTGTCTATCTTCGGTTCTGATTTAATATATACTCAATGATCAGGGATTTTTTTTATTTCAAAACATATATTGACATAATAAATAGCATCCCCATACTCTCACTTATACACTTAAATATTTAAAAAAGGTTCCAAATGATAAGTAAATGGCTTCAATCTGTCGAGAAAGAATATCATAAAAATCCCGCAGATCGGCACTCAGAAACGATCAATAAACTGGCCAAATGGATTTATAAATCTCAATTAGATTGGAACATTGTAAACTTGATTTTTATTTGTACTCATAATTCACGCAGATCACAATTCGCTCAGGTAATGTCTCAGGTCGTGCAAGCGTGGTTGAATGTCCGCTATGTTCAATCATTTTCAGGAGGAACAGAAGTTACAGCCTGTAATCCAAGAACGATTGACGCATTAAAACGTATAGGGCTGTCTGTTTCTGTTACCGGTGAAAACAATCCAATTTACACAATCACTGATGATCAACTCGATGTAAGTGTAGATCTATGGTCAAAACTATATGATGATGAGGAAAATCCAAACAAGCAATTTGCAGCTATAATGACTTGTGACCATGCAGATGAAAATTGCCCGTATATTCCCGGTGCAGAAATTCGAATCCCGCTGACTTATATAGATCCTAAATATGCTGATGACACAGATGAGGAGGCCTCTGCATATGATCTCACCTGTAAAACCATTACTACAGATATGATTCGTTTATTCAGAGCGGTTCATTCTCTATCATAATCCGGGTCATCAGATTGATAATTAATCTGATCTTTAAAAGAGTTTTAGTGATGTGCTCTGCATCAATAGTTTTTTATTTATAGTTTATTGACTAATCAATTCAAGCATCAATACAACCATGTCAAATCTGAATCAACATTCGAAAGCTCTTGAAGAAGGAGATGAGATCTCCTTGCAATTTGAGAAAAGAGAGGGACTGCTTCCCGTCGCTGTACAGGAGTTTAAAAGCGGTGAGATTTTAATGATCGCATCTGTCAACAGTGAAGCACTGGCTCATAGCATTAAAACGAAAGAAGCCGCTTTTTGGAGTACCAGCCGGAATGAATTATGGATAAAGGGGGCCACGTCCGGAAATAGAATGACCATTCAAGAAATATTGGTTGATTGCGACCAGGATGCTCTCATTTATAAGGTTAGCCTCGAGGCAGGGGGCGTTTGCCACACAACAACTGAAGAGGGAATCCACCGAAAATCTTGTTTTTATAGAAAAATGGATAGTGAAGGGGATAAATTAATTTGGGTATCGGAATAGATAAAATTAGGTTATTTACTTCTGTATAGCTGCATATGCAGTTATTATCTTAACTCCTTAGTGTCCTTCTCTCTTTTCCAATGTCTTAATATAGAAACAGAGAAGCCAAACATGAGCAAAAATGTTCCCAGCCAGACAATAGAAACAAACGGTTTCACCTCTGCAACCACTAACACCCAATCCTCCTCAAATTCATCATCCAATCCATATACTGATAGCTCAATCGAATCAGACTCTGGGTGTATTCTGCTAAAAAGTACACTCATCTCCCACTGTTCAATATCCAATGGGGGAGAATATATGTAACTTTGTTCATTCTCTGTATAAACGGCAAATAGGGGCTCAATTTCAAAGGCATTTCCGGATGGTACATGTTCTACTCTCAAAAGGGCTCTAACTCCAATTTGTGTATTTTCCGGAACTACCTCCTCAGTGGCGGGAATAAAATTGATAAATGTAAATGAAAATGGTCCTGCATCAATGGTTTCACCCATGCTGATTTCAATGGTTTGCAGATCATCATTCGGTTCACTCTCATTTGTTGCTTGGCTGGCTGTACTGTTTCTATTTTCTAATTCCTCATTTTGTCTTTCAACATACCTGCTACCTGCCACATAAAGATAGATATCCTCTGTTAATCCGGTTCTGACATGAGGATCTACCGACCAATCTATATTATTACGGGTTGATGAAGTAAGCATTGGATAGACTTCCGGTTCCATGTAAAATGGAGCACTATCATCAAGAGGTTCAAATTTCAGTAAATAATTTTGTTGTCCCGGTCTGGGGCTGTCACTCAATGAGAAACCTTCATATGTGACCATATACTTCTCATTAACCAGCATGGGGCGATTAATATCCAATTTGAACATCTCTACTCTCTGCGTCACCGGAAAACCCTCCTCATCAAAAACGTCACCGGCTAAAATTCGCTGATTATACGCGGCTGTTTGTCGATCCAGAAGCGGTTCAGTATAGACAGAGGAAGCAATAATTCCCAATAAAAGTGCGCCAAAACCTACATGTGTCAGGGCGCCTCCAATTAGTTTCGGATTTTTTCGTAAAAGCTGAATCAGGATAATGCCATTGCCTATCACTGCAAACCAGGCTGCAAATATGTAGATCATGTAATAGAGGCTTCTTACATCTCCCAGAATAATCGATAAAACCGTAGCCACTGATGTCAGCAGTAATGGATATATCATCTCACCTGCCAGACTTTCCCAGCTATGTTTTTGCCAGAACAAACTCTGCCCGATCACTGTTGCAAATGCCATGATAATTGCAATCGGCATGCTCCAGTCGTTATAAAATTGTATTTCCGGCGGGGTTGGATTACTAACGAATAGTTTTCCAATAACCGGTGAACTGGTTCCCAGGATGATTACAAAACCTAAAATAAATAGCAGTATCGACCCGGTGAAGGTCATGAATTCCCTGCTTAGAAACTTTGATTCATCCTTCGGACTGGGGATTTCCCTGTATCTATAGAGATAGAAACCGATTCCCATAATCACCATTGCAACGATAAAAGCAAGGAGTTGACCATATAATCCAAGATCAACAAAACTATGTACCGACTGGTCCGCAAGTATGCCGGAGCGGGTTAAAAAAGTTTGATAGATAATGCTTACATACGCTAAAATCGCAAAAAAGAGAGATGCTTTATGTGCACGGCTACTTTTCTGCTGAATAATCATCGCATGAATACCGGCTGTACCAATCAACCACGGAACCAAAGAAGCATTCTCAACCGGATCCCATGCCCAATAACCTCCAAAAGAGAGTGTTTCATATGCCCAGTACCCACCCAAAAAGATGGCCGTGAGCAGTGATAAATTGGCTGCAAGTGTCCAGGGCAGTGCCGGACGAATCCACTCATGATAGGTTTTGGTCCACAGAGAAGCGATTGCAAACGCAAATGGGACAGTCATCATAGAAAAACCGAGAAATATGATGGGGGGATGAATCATCATCCATGGGCTTTTTAGAAGATCATTTAATCCCGTGCCATCTGCAGGGACAAAGTCCGGATTTGCAACTATAAATGGGGCATTTGGCATCTCATCGGCGATAGTTCGAAATGGTGATGCACCAATCTGTGTAAAACCAAGATCCCATCCAACGACCATTGATAGCAGGAAAAACTGGGTGAGAGCCATTACGAAAAGTACCGGTGCCTTATATGGTTTTCGAGTCCATTTCATTAAACCCAATCCAACAATAAAAGAGATCAGGATCCAGAGCATAAAACTACCCTCTTGTCCGCCGTAAAAAGCCGAAAATAGATATTTAGTTTCTAGGTCGAGGCTTGTGTAGTTCCAAACATAGTAATATTGAAACTGATGAGTCATTATCAGATAGAGCAATACTGCCGAAGAAATAGTCAAAAAGAATCCTTTGGCACCCCAAATCCAATTTGATAAAACTTCTGCTCGTTTACTTTCTTTAATTGATGCAACCGCATATAGAATCATAGCGGCAATAGATGCCAGAAAAGCTGCACTTAAGAATAGATGCCCGATTGATGCAATCATAACCGCTTAAAAAATCTATGAATCAGCAAGTTCAAACTCAGGGTTTTCATTATACTTTGAAGGGCATTTCATCAGCATTTCATGAGCATGAAATACATTGTTTCTCATTTCCCCTATTACAACCAGCTGTGTAGCTTGTTCAAAATTATTCGGTTTGGGCCTCGAATATACCACTCTTCTGCTGTTACCGGCTTGATCAATCATATAGAAGGAAAACTGCATGGATTCCATTGAAAATCCGTGAGCTTCACTATCGTCCCAGGTGCCGATCACATGAGAAATCGATCGGGTTTCCGCTTCCTCAAAATTTACATACGTACTGATGCTATTTCCAAAGTTATACATCAATAATGATGTAAATGCGACAATAGAGACGACCCCAATAATTATTTTAGGCTTCATTTATTTCTTCTTTTTCTGATTCCAGCTTCTTTTCCAGTTTGCTCAAATTCCGATCTATTTTAATCATGTAGAAAATAAGAACAAACCATATGATAAGACTTACCCCTAATACAACAAAAATCAGATCATTTGATCCCATAAATTGAATGAATGAGGAGGACTCTTCAATCCCTTCCAGCCCCTCCCATCGTTCAGAATAACTGTTAGATATTGAATCAACGGCTGCAGAAGTCGATTCTTGTATGAAAGATAATTTCATGATTTCCCGGTATAAGTCAACTGTTCAATTCGTTTGTAGCGGTTTACAATATCCATCATCCAGATTGCAAGACCGATAAATCCAATGACAGCCGGATAAAATATAAATCGCAATTCCGGTGCAGTAATCTCACTAAAAGCCGGATTTCCATCTGCACCCGGATGAAGGCTTGGCAATTGTCTGGGTATGATGTAAAGCAAAAAAGGCACGGTCGTAATTCCAAATATATTGTAGACAGCTGAAATTTTTGCTCGTTTTTCTTTGTCATTAAAAGCGGATCGAAGAATAAAATATGCCACAAAAATCATCATTGAAAGTGCAGCGAGATTCATTCTCGGCTCCGAAAATGTCCACCAGGTGCCCCAGGTAAACTTTGCCCACAGAGAGCCGGTTAACAGGCCACAGATACCGAAAACCAACCCAACAGCCGTTGCTGTTTCCGCTTTTCTATCCCAAAGTGGAGATTCATCATTCAAAAAGCGAATACTAAAATAAAATGCCATCGCAAATGCAACCATCATAGTAAACCACATGGGCACATGCAGAAAAAGATTTCTGGCCGACTCTTCCAGAATGGGTATGTTGGGAATACGAATCAAAAAACCGGCTGAAATCACAACGGTCATCCATATCGCAATAATATATTTCCAGGCTTTCAAACGGTTTTCAAAATCAATTTTACACTTTCAATTTGCTGTTTAAGATACATAAAAAGAACGATTTTTTTGTGAACTCTTTGTGAAAGAAAGTCAAAAAAATTATGTTCTTTAAAAGTACAAAACCAATAAAAAAATTAAACCATGTCGGAAAAAACAATAGATTTGAAACCTTCCTATACTTTCCAAATATGGTGGTATATCATTGGGGCCCTATTGGTGCCACTTTTTGGTATTGGTCTTATTGTAATCTATCTGGCTTACAGAAAACAGTCTGCCATTACTTATAAAATAGGGAATCAATCAATCACCAAAACGGATCGTACATCCTCTGAAACGGTTAATTTAGCTGATATTCATGATATAAACGTTCAACAAAGATGGATTGACAAAAAATTAAATACCGGTAGACTTGTTCTCATTACAGAACAAAAAACAATCGATTTAGCAGGGATTCAAAATCCTCAATCACATTCTGACCTTATTTTGCAAGCGGCTAAAGCTGAAAGAATTCGACTCAAAAAAAAGAAAGAAATCCGGACGCCACCATCAGATAATGCTCCGATCTCTTTAGATCGTTTGGATTATCTCACCGGATTATGGCAACAAGGTTTGTTATCAGATGAAGATTTTAAAGAAGAAAAGAAGCACTTTGAATCCTGATTATAGATACTTTTATACCGGTGTGACCGGTAAAGATCTTACAATCATGGATGATGAAGATTGAAATCAAAAAAAGCTTCCAAATGAATGAAAGCTTTTTCTCAAATTGACTAAGTATTTTGGAGATCGCTTACCCTTTATTCAGTCTATCATCAACAGAATATTTACCGCTTCCCATAAAGTAGAGAGATAAATTTGCAAGCAAAAGCATCATATCCAGCCGTGCAGCACTGAATTCTCCGCCAAGTTTAGTAGTTAGCAGTGCAACAATCATAACGCATGCCAACAATACGTAAGGGATTCGTGCATACGCACCCAACAATACCATGATGCCTCCTACAAACTCTACAATCGCTACCACCCATGCCATAATTCCGGGCAGTGGGATACCAAGATTCCCGAAGAATCCTTCCACACCTTCAATACCGTTTAGTTTTCCCCATCCGGCTACTATAAAAATTACGCCAACCCCTATTCTCAATAAAAGGGGTGCTACATCGAAATATTTATTCTCTGAATTTGACATATGATTCTATTTTTAAGTTATGGTTTAGAACTTCATTATTCACTGTCATTCATTAATTTAATCCCCAAATCCAAATTTGCAAATTTTATTACTGTTAACATCAATACTGGGGTAGTTTTAAATGATTTTTACAAAAATAAATGAGTACTTGAGGTAGACTGTATGAAATCGTTATCATGATATCTTGTTTGAAAAAAAAAATTAATCGCTTGAAATGAAAAAAATCTGTGTCTCATCGTTATTTACAATTCTTTTTATAGCTTTCAACACCTCTTTTATAACCGCTCAAAGCTCAAGCGATAATCTGTATCTGAAAGTTGATTATTTCAAAGCCCCATCTGACCAAATAGGAAACTATCTCCATGTTGAACAGGAGCTTTGGAAACCGGTTCATCAGGCTCGCCTGGACTCCGGAATTATTTTGGGTTGGAGTTTCTACTCCACTTTTGTTGCTGAGCCGGATGCTGCCTATAACTATATTGCCGTTAATGTTTTTGATGATTTTGATAAAATTGATTATTTCGGACTCAATGAAATTGTTGCTGAAATATATCCTGAGAAAGATTTAACTCAATTTTATGAGCAGACCCGTGATACCCGAGAGGTTATTCGTACTGAGATATGGAGGGTAAATGATATCGTTATTGGTGATGATAGCAAGCTTCCAATTGGCAATTATATAACTAAAAACTTCTTTGACTCACGGGGTGGTTCGGGCGGCCATGAAGAGATAGAGCTCGATTTCTGGGGGAATATTCATGAAGTTCGTGTGGAACAAAATATTCTGAATAGCTGGGCGATGTATACTCTCTACTATCCGGCCGGAGATGTTAGAAATTATACATATAGTACTGTAGATTATTATGAAAAATTGAGTGACATGATCATCGGAGCGGGTTTAGAGCTGGCAAGAATTGCTTATCCGGATGCATCTGATGAAGAGTTAAGTGATAATTTTACACGTACTGGTGAAGCCAGATCCCTATATAAAACTGAAATATGGAAACTTTTGGATTCCGTTGGTTACGATTGATTAACAAATCCCAACTAAACAGAAAAATCACAGATTTTATTTATCAGTTACATAAACTGTCAATTTTTAACCTATACAGAAATAATATCTACATATGAAAACATTGAAATTGGGTTTTATCGGCGCCGGTTTTATCGCCAGATTTCAGGCTCTTGCTATGAAACAAGTGCGAAATTGTGAACTCTCAGCTATTTATGATCATACCGGAGCCGCTGCTTTGGCTGATTACGCAAAAAAGAACGGGTTGGGAGAACCCAAACTTTATAAAACCGTTGCTGAACTTTGTAATCATTGTGATGCAGTTGCACTCCTGTCCCCTAATTACACTCGAATTGAGATGATGGAACAGATTGTTGACGCTGTTAAAAAAGGTGCTGAATTGAAAGGTGTTATTTGCGAAAAGCCTCTCGGACGTACGGTCGCTGAGGCTGAAAGAATGGTACAGTTAGCTAAAGAAGGAAACTTATTGACTTCCTACTTTGAAAATCAGCTTCATATGAATTCCATTAATAATGCGCTTCACCAACTTCGCCCTCAACAGAAAGTAATGGGTGGTTTTACACTTGCACGAAGTACCGAAGAGCATGCAGGCCCTCATAACGCCTGGTTTTGGGACCCTACCAGACAAGGTGGCGGTGTATTATCCGATATGGGATGCCATAGTATTGCCATTGGCCGACATATCCTGACACCTGAAGGTAAATCAACGACATTTTTGAAACCGGTAGCTATGCAGTGCGATACCTCACTGTTAAAATGGGGGCAGCCTAAATATAAAAAACAGTTGCTGGATAAATACGGTGTGGATTACAACAAAACACCGGCTGAAGATTTCGCAACAGGTATTGCAACATTTAAAAATCCCGAAACAGGTCAGTTACTGAAAGCACAGTTCACCGATTCATGGATGTACGATAAGCAGGGATTACGACTCTGGATGGATGCGTTAGGTCCCGGTTATGCAATGGAAATTAACACATTAATTTCCCCTGTTGAGATCTTTATCGGTGATGAGGCAGCAGAAGGAGTCGCAGATGCAGAAACTGCACTTGAAAAATCGACTTCATCCAGGGGACTCCTCTCCGTTCTGCCCAATGAGGCTGATCTCTATGGATATACAACTGAAATAAGAGATGCCGTAAATTCATTTCTGAATGGCAAAAACGCACTTCTGGATTTTGAATTTGGCGCTGAAGTCACATTTCTTGTACAAGCTGCATATATGGCAGCAGAACAGAAGAAAACAATTGATCTCACGGATCCTAAAGTGAAAAATGAACTTAAAACCTATCAATCATTGATCTCTCAAGGGAAAGGGGCAGATGTATTATTCTCTTAATAGCGACATCCGTTGATTCCTAATTCTCCAGATAAAAACCCCTTTCCATAAATCTACGTGGAATGGGGTTTTTCCATTTTATTCTGATTTTCCGGGCCGGACTTTTTTGGATAATGCCCTGACTTTTTTGGCAAAAAGACTTGCTTCATCACTCTTATCGTCTGTGGGCCGGCCAAGCAGATATCCAAAATGATTTAATGAGTCCACTTCATCACAGATAACTTTAATAATAGCCCCCAGGGGTATAAAAAGTATCATTCCCGCTAAACCCCATATTTGTGCGCCGATGAAAATAAGTAACAATGTAGCCAGTGCATTCATGCTCACCTGACTCCCAACAATGGTCGGTGTAAATAAATTACTTTCAAACAGTTGGATGATATAGAATCCAAGCAGAATAATAAACGGGTAAAACAGTGAATCCATCGTTATCAAGGAGTAGAGAATGGGCAATATTGACCCCATTATTGGCCCTACAAAAGGGATTACATTTAACATTGCCGCAAATACTCCGAAAAAGATAGCGTGATCAATCCCAATAACCATCAACATGACTGAGTTCAAAACTGCCAGTATTGCAATAACCATCAAGAGCCCGGTAATATATTTTTGAACAAGCGTTTTTACTTTTAAAATGATAGAATGAACTTTAATTGTGTTCTCTTCTTTGCCCTTTCCAAAAGCTTTCAAGGCGAAATTTTTCAATACGTCCCGAAATAGCAGCATTAAGTACATATAAATAGGCACCAAGAATATTGAAGTGATCGTGGACGCAGCACCGGTTATTCCCCGGGTCAATGAAGTGGTATTTTCCTGCACCCATTCAAAACTGGCTGAAACGAGCCTGTCCAAATTGATCTCTCCCTCCACAGCAAACCAGGTTGAAAAAAAACCTTCCATAGATCCAAGAAGTTCTTCCAATCGTTCTGCAAACATATCTGCATCCTGAGAAAATGCGACCATTTGACTATAAAAGAAAAATCCAATTCCAAATAGAACAATCAGCCCTAACAGAATTCCGGCAAATGAGGATAAAAATCTTGGAATTTTATACCGTTCTAACCATCCGCAAAATGGGGATAACAGAATAGAGAAAAAGAGTGCAAATAATAGTGGCAGAAGGATTGATTTCGCCATGATCATTGCATATACAGTGAGAATCAAGGCTGCCAATATATATGTATATTTCACGTACCATCTTGCTTCAGATCCCATAAATTGATGAATTTGGTTCTCTTTAATATTACAACCCAATAAACGTCAAATTTCATTTAAATTCTATCTTTGCCGCTGTAAACTTCTCAAAATTTTTAAATCTGCTGAAAACAGCTTCCCCATTTTTGTTATTGCAAATCAAATGATACCTTTTTTCGGTAAAGAATGAATAAGTGTCAATTTTAAAAAATGTTACAACCCTATTGTAAATATCAGGGATGCTGTTATGACCACACAGTAGGTTGGCCGGCACTTTAGAAAAAATCTATGATTTAACACTCAGTCCAGAAAAGATTTTGAATAACGAACTTCTTAGATCGATTAAAACACCCGGGGCCATACTAATGGGACTCGGCTCAATAATTGGAACCGGAATCTTTGTAAGTATTGCCATTGCAACTCAAATCTCCGGTAATGGTGTTTTAATTGCAATTATTATTGCCGCAATGCTCGCCGTATGTAATGGATTAAGCAGTGCTCAATTAGCCGCTGCACATCCGGTGAGTGGCGGTACCTACGAATATGGTTATCGATTTCTGGGTTCTTACTTTGGGTTTTCAGCCGGTTGGATGTTCATGATTGCGAAGTCCGCATCTGCTGCTACGGCAGTACTTGGATGTATTGGTTATCTATTCTATTCATTTGGAATTGAATTAAATCATAGCCTCTATGTGATATCATCACTGGCGCTACTCACGGTCGTAACCATTTTGGTTTCCGGCGGTATTAATCGAAGTAATTTGGCGAATTCGATCATCGTCACTATTACATTATTCGGACTTACAGCCCTCGTCGTAACCTCATTCATAATCAATGGAATTCCGGTGGAACCGATTCGTCTTGCATTCGAAGATACATCCGTCTCCTCCATTCTTTATGGGTCAGCACTGATGTTTGTCGCCTATACAGGCTATGGTAGAATCGCCACTCTGGGTGAGGAGGTCTCAGAACCTCGAACAACAATCCCAAAAGCGATTATCCTTACAATGATAGTAATCGTTCTCCTCTATTTATCTGTCTCACTTACAGCACTCTCTGTGATGGGTGCAGAGGCTTTTGGCCAGACCGCCGACGACGAGGCCGCTCCGCTCATGATCGTTGCTCAAATGTTATCCGTTCCATTCATTGGAACCATCATTTCCATAGCAGCGATTACGGCTATGCTGGGTGTTCTTCTCAATCTGATATTAGGCCTTTCCAGAGTACTTCTTGGGATGGCTCGCCGCAAGGATGTGCCGGGAATTTTATCAGTTATCAATCCAAAAACAAAAAGCCCTGTACGATCTGTTATAGGTACTGCATTGATTATTGGACTGCTTGTACTCAGCGGTGACGTCATATTTACATGGTCTTTTAGTGCTTTTACAGTCCTGATTTACTACTCTATTACGAATCTGTCAGCCTTGATGATGCCAAAAGAGTTTCAACTCTATCCACGGTGGATACCGGTCATGGGGCTCTCTGGATGCCTTTTTCTTGCTTTCTGGATTGAACCGATGATTTGGGGTATCGGGCTGGTACTTATTGGCGTCGGATTGATTTGGCACACGATTGCTTTACGAATGAGAACATCAGAAATAGTGTAGATTTAGGGTATTAAAGAGCATGAATCATGGTGGGCTGCTCAGTCCTCGATAACAAACCCTCTAATCAGATTTTGCAACTCTTCAATTCCTTTATTGTTTTCAACGGAAGTTGCAATCACGGGAACATCAATATTCATATCTCTTAAAATATTAATAACACGTTGTTTAGCAGATGCCAGCTTATTCGTGGAAAGTTTATCCCCTTTTGTTAAGACGACTGCAAACGGCCTTCCATTCGACGCCATCCAGTAAAAAAAATCATCATCCAATACCGTAGGTTCGTGCCGGGAATCTACAAGATGAAGTATCAATCTTAAAGTTCCTCTTTTAGATAAATATTCGTGAATATCTCTTCCCCAACGCTCTCTTTCTTTTTTTGGCACTTTTGCAAAACCGAATCCGGGTAAATCAACTAAAAATGATGCTGAATCAATCTCATAATAGTTCATCTGCTGAGTTTTCCCGGGGGTGTTACTGGTTTTTGCCAGTTTCCGTTTATTAGTCAGCTTGTTGATCAGAGATGATTTTCCAACATTGGATCTGCCTGCAAAGCAAAATTCGGGCAGACTCTCCGGGGGACAATCATCCAGTGTAGGGGCAGAAGTAATGAACCGTGCTGTTTGAAACTCCATCAAACGATCTCATTTTCTTCTTTTTCCACGCCGAAATTTACCGGTACAGGATAATCCCCGGTAAAACAAGCTGTGCAATAGGAGTGTTGAGAATCATTCGACTCTTTCACGGCACTGACTAAACCATCGGGTGATAAATAGCGTACACTGTCAACCCCAATCTCTTTTGCTATTGCAGACACATCACCGTTAAATTTATTGGCAATTAACTCTTCTGTACTTGGAAAATCCATCCCATAAAAACATGGATGAGTGATTGGCGGGGAACTCACCAAAAAATGAATCTCCTTTGGATTTGCTTCCCGTATCATCTCCACTAAATATCTGGATGTAGTACCTCTCACAATTGAGTCATCGACAATAATAACAGAACGGCCTTCCAAAACTCCGCGGACAGTATTAAACTTTGTCCTTACTTTCTGCTCCCGTGATTTTTGTCCGGGCGAAATAAATGTTCGCCCCACATAGTGATTCCGGATGAGTCCAATATCATACTTACAATCAAAACCCGCTTTATTACTCTCATGAGCATATCCTATAGCTGCCGTATTACTGGAATCCGGTACAGAAATTACGATAGGCCTTTTATCACGATCCGGATACTTTATAATTTCATTGAGGGGATGTTCTTTGGCAAGTTGTTTACCCAGATTTCGACGGATTTTATCAACATTTTCACCAAATATGCGACTATCCGGCCTTGAAAAATAGACATACTCAAAAATACACTGACTGGTAGCAGTTCCCTTTTTAGGATCCAGATAGTACGATTTTAGGGGCTCACTTTCACCATTGTTCCGGTCAATGATTAATACTTCACCCGGTTCAACATCTCTGATATATTCAGCATCAATGATATCAAAGGCACATGTTTCACTGGCAACTACAAAGGAACCATCTTTCATCCCAAGTGCTAATGGCCGGAAGCCGTTTGGATCGCGAACAGCGATTAATTTATCGTCTGTCAGTATCACAAGACAATATGCTCCTTCTATCTGGTGAAGTGCCTCCAATACCTGATCGATCTGTTTCTCTTCTCTGCTGTGAGATATCAAATGCAGGATCAACTCCGTATCTGAAGTACTCTGAAAAAGAACTCCCTCATCCCTGAAACGTTCTCTCAATACCCTGGCATTGGACAAGTTGCCATTATGCCCAATTGCTAAATTGCCATGACGATAATGCACTCTAAAGGGCTGAATATTTGCCGGATTTCTGGAAGATCCCGATGTGGAATACCGATTGTGGCCAATCGCCAGGTTCCCTTTTAATTCTCTTTTAAAGATTTTTGAGTCGTCAAAAACAGACAGAACCAAACCGAAGTCCTTATGCATAGGCATAATGTGACGATTCTTCTTTTCATCAAAATAGGTGGTTACTATTCCTGCAGACTCTTGCCCCCGATGTTGCAGGGCATGTAGACCATAATAGGTAAGAAGTGCGGCATCCGGATGGTCATAAACTCCGAATATTCCACAATAGTCATGGGGTTTGTCTATCATTTGCTATACTGCAATTCAATAAAATTTTTGTACAACACAAAGATAACGAATGTTGATCTAAATTACAGACAGATATCTATGAGACTTGCAATAAGTTGAAATCTATTGCATTTCATACCTTATGTAATTTTTTCAATCAAAATTCGTAATATATCCACATGAAAAAAGAACATCTTATTATAGTGATTCAATATCTGTTCCGATTCATTTTAGGTGGATTATTAGTCTTTGCCGGAATCCTTAAGGTTCAGGATAACACAACACTTTTTGAGTCAGTCGCTTATATCCCCTGGTTATCCATTGGAATTAAATCACTTATTATTGATTTCCTTCCCTACATTGAAATTGCAGCGGGAACCCTTCTTATTTTTAAGATTTTTGATAAAGTTGTTCTGCCACTCAATGGCCTGATTTATCTGAGTTTTCTGATTTTTGCCATTTGGGGATTGAACACCGGTTTAGAAATTGACTGCGGTTGTTTTGGTGATCTGGATAATTCTTCATTCATCGGTTCACTTCTGGGAGGTGAAATGGGGTGGAGAATGGTTATCAGAAATAGCATCTTTGTGTTGATGATTGGATTTCTATTTTTAAATCCGTTCACATTTTCGAACTTTGATCAGTAAAAAATCCAAATCAATTAAAATCGACCCAAATATAGCAATCAATATTCCATCTCATTTGATTGCTCCTCCGGCGAAGTGTTAACTGACTGTTTATCAATTTCCCACCGGTACGTTCGATGAGTTTTATGATGATAACAGCCTAATGCCTCCAGGCTTCTCTGCATCAGCCAATTTTTTTCACTGACCCAGGCACCCTCCAGATATTCAAGTGTTGGGGCGGCCTCTCGGGTCATCTGTATCCCCCTAACAAAGGTTAACGCTTCAAGCCCTATCTTTCTATACTTTGGAAGAGTCCCATAAACCATCGTACGGAGGTGCTTAACACGTTTTTTGAAACGCAATAATTTCGGGATATGCCACCAGTTCAACTTTCCGCCGGTCTCCGCAGAAATCTCATTAAGATCAGGGATACAGACCACGAACGATGCCGGTTCATCATTTACAAAAGCGATTAAAACCGTTTCCGGTATCATAATTTTTTTCAGTTGTGAAATCATCTCCTGAATCGTTTCTTGTGTCAGCTCTGTAAATTCCCTTTCACGCTCCGAAATATCCTGATCACTCCACGCACGATTATAAATCTGACGAATTGCCTCCCCATCCCTCTCTAAATTTTTCATATCAATAGGCCGAAGTGTAACATCCGACCGGCTCTCGATACGATCCGTGATTCGAATCATCCTCTCCGGAAGTGGCATATCGAATTCACGTTTATAACTCCAGTGATCATCCAATTTTTGAGCTCCGGTTTTCTCGAGCAATTCTCTGTAATAGGGTGCATGATAATACATTCCATATATCGGAGGTTCTTCATAATTTTCAATCAATAAACCCCAAAAATTATCATTTTCAGCAAAATTAATTGGCCCTCGAAATGCTCGATACCCTCTCTGACTGTGCCACTTTTTTATAAAATTTATCATCTCATTTGCAACAGATTGGTCATTGATCATCTCCAAAAAACCCATCCCTCCCATTCTTGGGCTAAAAACAACATCTTTTTTAGAATGATTCATCACTGCAAATCGAGCTACTAAATTATTCTGATTAAACATCAGATAGCGCTCACACTCTCCATATTCGAAAAAAGAGTTCTTTTGGGGATCAAATATTTTTTCAATTTCGAATCGAAATGGAGGGACCCAATTGGGATTGTCTTTATAAATTGAAAAAGGGAATTGATGAAACAGATCAATTTCTCGCTTGTTTGATACTTTTATGAACTTATATTTCATCATCACTGGTCGATCCATATAATTGTGAATTTACACTCAAATGGAAACCTAATAGTTTTGGGTTTTCACTTAAAACTGATAGCTGATAGCTGATAGCTGCAATATTAAAATGATAAATATGTATATTACAATATCAACAAATCTCCAATTGAAGGTACAAGCCGATTTGTATTTGTACAACTCTCTACCACTAAACTATTATCAAATCTGAGCGAATGGAGTATCCAAAAAAGAAAATTATGGTTTGGCTTCTGTTTTTTTCGTGCATTACAGCCCTTATTTTTTTTCTAAATTCAGAACCTCCAACCAAAAAGTACTTACGATCTGTATCACAACTCGACTCTTTGATCACATTAACATTAGATCAACATCAATTGACACCTAATCAGGTACGTGTCAGAACTGTCGAGATTGATTCACTTTTTTCTCGCAGGATTTATCAGATTGAAATCCCTGCAACTTTTTCAAAAACATCGTTTCACTACGCTCTTCATCAAAATATTTGGCCGTTCGAAGCAAGAACAGTCGCTCAGGTTCAATTTCCTGAAAGGAATCTGCGAATTCATATATTGGTTAACAATACAGTTCACCGATCACTTTTTATAGAAACAAATTAATATTTAGCTTATAAAAAAATGAAGTGGCCAGATCCAAAAACTTATCTCAAAAAATTTGAGTTATCGGAGTTTCCTCAACCCGATATCATTCAGCTCAAATATCCGGTTCTTTTATGCCATGGATATGGTGGATTTTCAATGCTGATCAGTGACTCCCCCATGCACAAATCTTGTATGCATCTGAGAGAGTTTGGCATTCACGCATTTGCGCCTAATATTGTACCCTATGCGACCATAGATATTCGGGCAAAGCAGTGGGTAGATATAATCCAAAATTTGAAGAAGAAATATGGGTATCAGAAGTTTAATGTAGTCGCTCATAGCATGGCCGGACTCGATATGCGATATGCGATTACTCATCTTAAAAAGAGTCCTGACATTGCTTCTTTGACAACAGTTGCAACACCACATCAAGGGACAAGTCTTGCAGAAACAGTATTAACTGCACCGGATACTATTCGGGAAAAACTTGGAGAATTGGCAGATTGGGTTGGTGAAAATATCTATCCATATCAAAAAAGCGACTCGGTTGCAGCGGTAAAACAGTTAACAAGAGATTATGTTACTCAAGTATTCAATCCTGAAACACCGAATGTTGATGAGATTCCCTATTTTTCTTACAGTGCAGCAGTTGGAAAAGGCACCAAATCACCACTTAATGCAATATACAAGGTTCAAAATCAGATCATTTATCAAAATGAAGGAATCAATGATGCATTCGTAACCGTAGAAAGTGCCAAATGGGGAACTCATTTAAAAACGCTCGATTTAAGTCATCTCGAACAGATTTATATCCAGGTAAGCAAAGAGAGAAAACCAAAAGTGGAAGCATTTTGGCTGGATCTTGTATTGAATCTGAAGGAAAACGATTTATAGATCTATCTCCTTCAGATCATTCAATAATGAGTAGGCAGTCAGATCATACTGGATTGGAGTTAGTGATGCATAACCTCTCTCAATGGCTGAAATATCATTATCTTCATCTTCATCAAGCAGTTGGAACTTACCGGTCATCCAGTAATATGAGCGGTTGTTTGGGTCAATCCTTCCCTCAAACTCCTCTACATATCTGCTATTGGCTTGTCGAACCCATTTTATTCCTTTCAGCTCACCGGCAGGTGCATTTAAGTTCAGTGTTACACCTCTTGGCAAACCGTGATTCAAAACATATCCGATTACTTTTCGGGCTGCATCTTTACAACCCGATAAATCGGCTTTCTCATCAAAATCTGTACATGAAAAAGCGATGGATGGATACCCAAGAATCGTTCCTTCTGTTGCAGCACTGACTGTTCCGGAATAGAGAATATTAATCCCGGCATTACTACCATGATTTATGCCACTGACCACCAAATCCGGTTTTCGCTTTAAGAGCTGATTATGTGCCAATTTTATCGAATCAGCCGGTGTTCCGGAAACGGCCTGTCCATTAAATCGATCATCAATTCTAAATGACCGGGCACGCAGAGGCGTCTGAATCGTAATGGCATGACCTACTGCGCTCTGCTGGCGATCCGGTGCTACAATTTCAACGTCACCAAATTCATCCGCAACTTCCGCTAACGCTTTGATTCCCCTTGAAAATATACCGTCATCGTTACACACTAATATTAGTGGTCTATCGTACTTTGTCATCAACTTCTACTATTTAATATTTGTAGTCTTGTGAGCTCAAAATGCTCTTTTTTTTTAAAAACGATCAATATTGCTCACTCTCATTTGGGAAGTCACCATTTTTTACATCTTTCATATAATTGGTAACTGCATCCGTCATGGTGGCGTGGAGATCTGCATATCTTCGCAAGAATCTGGGAGAGAAATCCTTGTTCAGTCCCAACATATCGTGTAATACCAGCACTTGACCATCACAATGAGCTCCAGCCCCAATGCCGATCGTTGGTACAGAGACCGTTTCTGTTACTTTTTTTGCCAGTGCTGAAGGAATTTTTTCCAATACAATTGAAAAAACACCGGCTTCTTCCAATAATTTAGCATCCTCAATAAGTTCTTCAGCTTCCAAATCGTCTTTAGCACGCACTTTATATGTGCCAAATTTATAGATACTTTGAGGGGTGAGCCCTAAATGTCCCATGACCGGAATTCCTGCCCCAACGATTCTTTTCACTGTTTCAGCGACATATTTACCCCCTTCCACTTTAATTGCATGGGCACCGGCCTCCTTCATCATACGTCCGGCACTGATCAAAGCTTCTTTGATGGTTACTTGATAACTCATAAACGGCAGATCTGCAATCACAAGAGCCCTTTCAACACCCCTCACAACACATGACGTATGATAAATCATATGTTCCAGCGTCATCGGTACCGTTGTATCATAGCCGGCCATTACATTACTGGCAGAGTCGCCTACTAAAATCACATCAATCCCTGCAGAATCCACTATGGATGCCATTGTATAATCGTATGCGGTCAACATGCTTATTTTTTCTCCGCTCCGTTTCATATTCACAACAGTCTGCGTAGTTACTTTATCCGATCTGTTTTTTCTTCCCTGAGTACTCATACCTGTTCTTTGGATACAATTGCACATGAAGCTTCGAGTTCACAAACCACTTTTCCATCAACCCTTGCCTTTCCTTCCATCGTCGCAAAATTTCGTCGTAAGTTCACTAAGTTCACTTCCATGATCAGTTGATCACCGGGAACGACCTGTTGCCTGAACTTTGCATTTCTGATTCCGGTAAAAACAATTAAGTTCGTTTTCGGATCACCGGCTTCACTATTCATTAACATAATACAACCACTTTGAGCCAGCGCTTCCACCTGCAATACTGCCGGCATAATCGGTGCTTCCGGAAAGTGGCCATTAAAATACTCCTCATTTACAGATACATTTTTTAATGTTACAATTCTCTCCTCATCTAACTCGATTATTCGATCTACTAATAGAAACGGATATCTGTGTGGCAAAAAGTTTTTAATCTCTGCTATTTTCATAACCTATTGGATCTTCTTTCTAAAAATTAAATGAATCAAATTTGTCATTTTGAAAAGTATGAATGGGTTCTCTCTCTGATTGAGAATATATCCAATACCTCTCTATAATACTGACGTTCAAGGCCTTAATATACTAATTCTCATCAACGGTGCCTATATATACATATGCAATTCCACCGGTTAACTCCACGGCTCTGCACTGACTAAAAGATTCTGATTCTTTCATCAGTTCAAGAAATTTTTCTCCAGCCGGAAATTTTGCACTTGTTTCAGGCAAATATTTATAAGCATCACGATTGCCGCTAATCCACCCGCCGATCGCAGGCATCACATGCCTGCTATATAGTTCGTATGGCATCTTGAGAACACCTTTTGGTTGCCCAAACTCCAGGACAACGACCCTGCCGCCCGGTTTCACTACCCTTGCCATCTCTTTTAGGCAAATAATGGGGTCATCAACATTGCGAATTCCAAATGCAATACTGGCTACGTCAAAACTGTTCTCATCATAAGGGAGATCCATTGCATCGGCAACTTCAAATTCAACAACTAATTTTTTCCCTTCCGCTTTTCCCGGTGCATGTTCAATCATCTCTTTACAAAAATCCGTGCCGAGCACATACCCTTCATGCCCAACCGTTCTTTTAAACTCTAGAGCCAGATCACCGGTACCTGTAGCACAGTCCAGTACACGATCCCCCGGTTTTGCACCACTTTCCAGAACCGTTCTCTTCCTCCAGGCATTATGGATACCAAACGATAATATACTGTTGATCCGATCATAGTCATCCGCAATATCTGCGAACATATTTCTAACTTTCTCACTCATAATTTCTTCAAATCAATAGGTTAAACTATTAAAACTCTATCATACTGCACAAATTGCTTTTGCAGACAGGACTCTAAGCTGATGATATAATTACTTTTTCTTTTTATTACGTTCCAATATCGCTTTTTGAACTTGTTGATCCATTTTTTCAATTTCAGGCGGAGGCATATTTTCATACAGCGAATATCTGATCAGAACCATTTTTAATACACGGTCATTCAGCGGTGTTTTTTTAGATTCTCTTTTTGTTTCAAACCAATTCCACAATCGTCTCAACAGACCTATTTTAAAAAGAAAAAAGTAGATCATACCAACGATTGCAGCAGTATACATTCCTGATATCCCCATAAAACTTAAGATTACTGCTGCCAATAGAAGTTGGAAAAAATCTTTGTTAAAAAAAGAAAGGATTGGAGTAAACAGTGTATTTACAAACGCACTTTTTTGATGGTACCAAAAATAATGAAATAGAAAAGCTGCCAGGGCTGCAATCCAAACATCAACCAGATATGCAAAAATGAAGTATAGAATTAGAGCCAATGAATCTGCACTGTCAATCCAAACTACTGATTTAGCAATCAGCTCTTCAAAGCTATATTTCTTAAGCAATCCCGGCACATAGTCTCTTACGGTTTCACGGGTGGCATGGAACCAGTGTCCACCGGAAGTAACGGTTGAATATGGCGTTTCAAGTATTTGGACAGTATGTGATTGCCTTTTTCCCATAGGAAGTAAAGATAGCCTCAATAACGGTAAAAAGACAGTATGATGTGGCCCTATAACTTTAACACATCGATCCAGTACGGGGCTCATCATGCTTTGGCAACCGTTACTATTAATACCCGGTTTGATGTTTCTTCAAAAATCTGATTTGCTAACTCAAAAGTTGTTGCTCCAGTTGTAAATACATCGTCGACAATGATCGGCTGACAATTTTGTAGATGGCCGGGTTTTTTTATTGAAAATGCATTCTGAATATTTTTTGCTCTCTCTGCACTATTTAAACCTGTTTGTGTTTTGGTTTTTCGAACTCGAATCACTGTATTTTCATCCGCAAGATCCCATTTTGTAACCTTTAATATCCCTTCAGCAAGAGCACGGGCTTGATTGTAGCCACGCTTTCTCAGTTTAGATTTGTGCAGTGGAACCGGGATCAGAACCGGTTTTTTATAATCAAAAATTGTAGATGAATCCGGGTCCGAACGATTTATAAGAAACCTGCCTAAAATGGAGCCTAATTCAATTCCTGCGTTTCGCAGGTAATTATATTTTAAATTGTGAAGTAGCTGCTGAAGATACCCCCCTTTATCAAAATACCACATTGAATAAAGCCCCAATACTGTTTCAGGCTGGATTTCATCATTACCATTCTCTGATACATATTCAAACCTATCTTTTTCACACCATCTGCAGATTAACCGGCCATCCTTATTTGTTGATACTCCACAGCAAACACAACAGACCGGAAAAACAATCTCGCTGATCGATTTTCTAAATTTTTTGATAGGTAGCATAAACGTATGATCAAAAAAATTATAAAGTCTTACATTTTTGACTTCATTTACTTACTATATTTAGAATTAATACTCATTTCGTGTATTCTTGCATTTATGTGCTCTAGTATTTTGTATCTAAACCATTTTTTCTTTCTAACGTCCTATTAAATAACTGATATAAAGACATCCATTATGCCTTCAATCGGAAAAGATTTAGCAAAAATTCGAACTTCATTGGGCCTCACTCTTCAAGATATTCAGGCGACGATTAAAATCCCGATGGCAACTCTTGAAAAAATAGAAAACGGTACTATCTATGAAGATTCAGAGCATGGAAAAACGTACGTCAGAAGCTTTATAAGAAGTTACGGCCGGGCTCTGAAAATTGATAACGAGGTGATGATCAATGGACTGAATCAACAGGAGACCGGCAACTACAATCAACTTCTTTGGAACTATTATGAAGCCGGACAGGAATCTTCTTCATTTAAAAATTTCACTTTTGATGATGTAGACCCCGACGATGATCCTAAGAAAGATCAAGAAGTTGAGGCTAAAAATGAGTTGAAGCAAAAGAAGGCTACATCGCACCCTTCTGAGGAGGCACCCAATGATAAAACAGAGAACGTGAAGGATGAGCCATTAAACGATTCGCCTTCTGAAACTGCTAAACCTGAAGCAACCGGAGCAAAAAATATTCAACCCCCTCCGACTCCGGCCAAAAATGTAAATTGGGCTGACATGGGCCATAAATTTACTGAAACTAAAAAGACCACTCCTGTATGGCTCTTTGTAACTTTGATATTAATCGTGGTCATTTTTGTAATTGGTTATTTTATATACTCCAATGACTTGCTATCCTTCTCTGAAGACTCCGTAAGTGAGCCTGACATCACTGTTGTATCCCCTGAAAACAGGAGTGAATTATTGGATCTGAATGAGACTGATGAGATAAGTGTTGTCAATCCAGTTGTGGACCAAGAATTAGAGGAGATTTTATATATCACTGTTTATGCTGCTTATGAACGGTTGGATCCGGTTCGGATTTGGAGCGATATCAAACCTCGTATGGATCCTTATTGGGTTGAACAAGGTGTTGCAATGAATTTTGATTTTCGTGATACCGTTCGCATTCGTGGTCAATATGATAACATGCTTATTTTTAAGAATGGCCACCCAATCGAGGATGTTCTTGAAACAAATTATAATCAACAGGAAAATTATATAGAGCTTACCCGGGATTATTTCTCAACGGATCCGAAGTGGGTATCAAATCAGCCCTTTCAACTACCGGAAGAGGTCGCACAACCGGATACTGTAATGCTTAGACCAACATTCTAACTCCTTTTAGTTTTATGGATAGAACGGCTGCTGCAAAAAGAGTGGAAGAATTACGCGATCTTCTTCGTCGAGCAAATAGAGCTTATTATGTAGATAGTGAACCGTTTATCAGTGATAGAGAATTTGATGAATCCCTGCACGAGTTAAAAGTTCTTGAAGATAAATTTTCATTAGGGACCAAAAACTCCCCTACACAAAGAGTGGGTGGAGAGCCAACCTCTTCTTTTCCTGATGTCAGGCACCCGGTTCCGATGTTGAGTCTGGATAATACCTACAATGAAAATGATTTAAAAGATTTTGATCGCAGGGTTCGGGATATCCTGGGACATAGCGATTTTACCTATGCCGTTGAAATGAAATTTGATGGTGCATCCATCCGTTTGAGGTACGAAAACGGTGAACTGCTCCTTGGAGCCACTCGGGGAGATGGCCAAACAGGAGATGATATCACCGCAAACATCAAAACTATACGTGACATACCGCTCCAAATCGATAGCAATGAACCTGTTGAAATCAGAGGGGAAGCGTATATGGAAAAAGAAGCTTTCTTAAGGTTGAATGAGAGTCGTGAAAGTCAAGATCTGACTCCTTTTGCAAATCCCCGAAATTCAACTGCAGGATCCCTAAAAATGCAAGATCCGAGAGAAGTTGCCAGAAGACCCATAAAATTTTTCGGATTCGATTTGATTCCGGATAACAGAGCGATCAATCTCACTCATGCGGATAAACTCCGGCAATTAAAGGATTATGGAATTCCTATTTGTGAACATTTTGAAGTTTGCAAAGATCCGGATGAACTGATAGAGGTAATTCACCGATGGGATGAAATCAGGCATCAATTACCATTTGAAACGGATGGAGTGGTGATTAAAGTAAATGAGGTGAAGTATCATGAAGAACTTGGATTCACCTCTAAATTCCCGCGATGGGCGATAGCCTATAAGTTTCAGGCTGCACAGGCAACAACTCTTTTAGAATCTATCACACTTCAGGTTGGCAGATTGGGTAAAATAACACCAGTCGCAGAGCTCAAACCGGTTAAATTGGCAGGAACTACCGTCAAGCGTGCATCACTGCACAATGAAGACGAAATCAATCGAAAAGATATTCGACCCGGCGATACTGTAGTGATTGAGAAAGCCGGTGAAATCATCCCTCAGGTACTCTCAGTCATGGATCCGGAAAGAAATGGACGCACTGAGCCGTTTAAGATGCCTGAACAATGCCCTGCTTGTGGTGAGAACCTTGTTAAATTTATTGATGAAGTGGATTGGAGGTGCATCAATCCCGAATGTCCGCCTCAAATACTCGAAAGAATTGCTCATTTTGCGTCAAGAGATGCAATGGATATCGATGGATTGGGTGAAGCAATCGTTGAGCAACTCCTCTCTGAAGGATTGATTAAGACATATGCGGATTTATATGAACTGAATAAAGAGAAATTATTACCCCTGGAGAGAATGGGCGAAAAAAGTGTTCAAAACCTTTTAGATTCCATTGAAAAAAGTAAAAATCAACCTCTTCACCGTGTTCTTTTTGGTCTTGGAATACGATTTGTGGGTAAAACGGTCGCAAAAGATTTAGCCAACCACTTTAATTCTATAGATGCGATCATTCATTCTGATGTTGAAACAATAACAGCGATTGATTCGATAGGACCAAAAATTGCTGAATCTGTCCATAAATTCTTTAGAACAGATAAAAACCTTACCCTGATTCACCGATTAAAAGGGTATGGAGTCCTTTTTAAAGCTGAAGAGAATAAGACTCTGTCTCAAAAATTGAGTGGGAAAAAAATTGTAATTACCGGTACACTCCCAAACTATTCACGCAATGAAGTGAAAGAACTGATTGAAAATCATGGTGGATCTACCACTTCATCAGTTAGCAAAAACACAGATTATGTGGTTGCAGGCGACTCTCCAGGAAGTAAATATGATAAAGCTATTCAGCTGGATATACCTATACTGAATGAAAATGAACTGAAAGGTTTATTGGATATCAATTAAATCGACACTTTGCCAAAATTATCTGATAATGTGATTGGTGTCATAATTAAGAGTATATTTGTTGAATCGGATCAATTGATTCGTATTCCAAAATTTAATAGATGCTTCAATTCTTTGTCATTAAATCACGAAAGCACATACAGCATTTGATTGACATAAAATTAAGTCTAATCACTTGTTTTTAATTAATATATATCTGATATGAGTATCCTTAACAAACTGGGTTTAGGGCGCAAAAAAAAGAAGGAAACAGTGCCTGCCGTGGGTTTGAATAAGCATAAAAATGATCAACATTCGTTCTTTGAGGATAAAAAAAACTACCTGAGAGGAGGAGTTTTGTTGATTTTTCTCTGTCTTGTACTCTTTACATTGCCACAAACAACTTTTAAACAGGTTGAAAATTATATAGTCGGAGAGCCTTGGAGGGCAGACGATCTTACAGCCCCATTTACGTTTGCCATTAAAAAAACAGCTGAAGAGTTAGAGGAAGAGAGAGAAACAATTAGGTTACAAACAGCCCCTATTTTCCACAGAGATAATAATGAAACCATATTGATTGAAGCCCGGCTGGATTCAGTTTTCAGGGATATACAACCGGTTCTTGATAGTTATTTACAATGGCAGCGATCGAAAACAAATGATAGCAGTTCCGCTTCCAATGACAGTCTCCGATATTTGCAAGATAGAAGTTTTGCCAATGTTGACCTGGATGATTCATCATGGAATCTGATACTTGAAAATTATCTTACCAATCAAATGAACAACCAGCCGGAGCAGCGATTTGCAATTTATCAGATCAGATCTCAGTTGGAAGAGATCACCAATCAGTTATTATCCGATGGTATTTTAAATATTTCAAAAGATAGAATTGAACAGAACGAAATTACCATTCGAAATTTGCGTGAACTAACTGAGAGGACCACTCGGCTGATCAATGTGAGAGACCTGGAGGAAGCCCGTAATTTTGCTCAGCTTCAATTGAATAGAGTGTTCATACCTGATTATGCGAACACAGCCATACAAATTTACAATCAGGTTATCCAACCTAATCTGATCTATAGTGAGACCGATACGGAAGCACTGCATCAGGAAAATTTGAGTACTATCTCATTAACCAGAGGAGCGGTTGATCAAGGAGAAATAATCATCAGAAGGGGTGATATTGTAACACCTGAAATTGATATCAGGCTTCAGAGTTTGGCAGATGCCCGTTCCCTTACAGCTACTGAAATGGAGCGTTGGATTCGCTTTTTAGGGGAAACTATTGTGATCGTGATCGCTACATTAATGTTCTTTTTCTATCTCTACCTTTACAGAAAGAGAATTTTTGACCGGCCCTCCATGTTTCTCCTGGTATTTCTTGTTCTTGCACTCGTAACCGTAGCAAGTGCTTTAATTTACCCAATTGAAAATGTGCGCAGTTATATAATACCTGTAGCGATTGCACCCATTATACTTACAATAATTTTTGACTCCAGAGTCGGATTGATGGCAACGATCACATTGGCGATCATAACCGGTATGATTCACGATCACAATTTTGAATACATGGTTGCTACAACAGCCGCATGTAGCCTCGGTGTTTTTTCAGTACGCGATATTAAAAAACGATCTCAATTTTTCTTCATAACACCCGGAATTGTTTTTGTTACCTATGGTCTTGTTATCTTTGGATTTGCTATTTCCAGTTTTTCCGGATTGGACAACTTTATGGATGACATGACTTTTGTTGCTATAAATTCTGTTTTCATACTTTTTACCTATCCTCTGATTCTACTCTTTGAAAAACTGTTTAAGCTAACAACGGATTTTACGCTTTTGGAGTTAGCAGATACAAATCTGCCTCTGATGAAAGAGTTGATGAGTAAAGCCCCCGGTTCTTTTCATCATAGCCTTCAAGTCGCGAATCTTGCTGAATCCGCTGCATCTGATATAGGGGCGAACGCACTGTTATGTCGTGTTGGAGCCATGTATCATGATATCGGTAAAATGGTTAAACCTGAGTACTTTATTGAAAACCAGGTAAAAGGGAATGAGCATGATAAATTAAAACCCCGAATGAGTGCTTTGGTGATTAAAGCTCACGTCAGTGAAGGGATTAAAATTGCCAATGAATACAATTTACCGAATGTAATTATCGATTTTATATCTACTCATCACGGTACATCCCTTATTCGCTATTTTCATGGGAAAGCAATGGAGGATACAGAAAATATTCAAGAGGAAGATTTCAGATATGATGGGCCTATTCCATACACTAAAGAGCAGGGTATTTTGATGCTCGCGGATGGAGTTGAAGCCTCTTGTCGTTCGATGAAAGACACTACATACAGTAAACTGGAAAATCAAATTAACCGAATCATTGACAGCAATGTTGCAGATGGCCAGCTTAGTAATTGTCCATTAACTTTTCAGCAAATACAGATAATCAAAGAGTCCTTTTTAAGAATCCTCAAGGGAGTTTATCATAGTCGAATTGAATATCCGAATGAAGTAAAGGCGGATGGACAAGGAAAGAAAAAGGCTGAGCCGAAAATTGATTCTGATAAAGAGAACAAATAGATATGTCAGATTTTGAATCTGCATTGAAACAGTATCTGAGATTTGTAAAAGTAGAGAAAGGACTGGCAGAAAATTCAGTCCTTTCCTATAAAAACGATCTCGAACGATACCTACGTTTTGTCTCCAATGACTTGAAAATCAATCAGCTCGGAGGAATTACCGTTGCTCATATCGAAAATTTTTTGATGGAGCTTCTTTCCATGGATCTATCCATTAGTACCGTTGCCAGAAATATCTCCAGTATCCGAAGTTTTCATGAATTTGTAGTGGTTGAAAAATTGGCGGATGCAAATCCTGCGGAACTGGTTGAGCTTCCCAAAAAAGCAAAAAAACTGCCGGAAGTACTCACAGCTACAGAAGTAGAACAGATTATTGACTCAATCGATAGAACGATATCCGTGGGAGTACGAGATGCAGCCATTTTAGAGACCTTGTACGCAAGCGGGATGAGGGTTAGTGAACTTACAGATCTTGAGATCGATGATCTCTATTTTGAAATCGGATTTATTAAAGTGATCGGAAAGGGAAATAAAGAACGTCTGGTTCCGATGGGAGAATTGGCACAAAAAGCCGTCGAACATTATGTTGAAAATGCCAGAAATGATTTTTTAAGCAGTAAAAAACCTGAAAAAAGTAAAAATCGGGTTTTTATTAATCAAAGAGGGGGACCGCTTTCCAGAATGAGTATCTGGAATATTGTCAATAAATATGCCGAAAAAGCCGGGATTAAAAAAAATGTATACCCTCACATCTTTCGTCACTCTTTTGCCACTCATCTGCTGGAAGGGGGAGCAGATCTCAGGGCAGTACAAGAGATGCTGGGGCACTCATCGATCATCACTACCGAGATTTACACCCATGTAGATCGCAGCCTTTTGCATCAAATTCATAAAGAGTTTCATCCCCGAGCCTGATCTGTACAATAGATTTTCGAGGAATTATATTTCAGGGTTTTCAAATCTATATATAGATGGCCTCTCATTATTGTATTAAATATTGATTCAGGATGTGTATATCCGGAGAGAATTAAAACCATGTTTGATTAAATCCGAATGCTGATCTGCATTCAGAAATAAATTCGATTGCGGTGTTGCATTCCGGTTTTATTAATCGTAAAATTACGATCAATAACATTCCCTGAACACAAACTGATTAACATTATAGGTATGAGTAAGACAAACAGCTCTGATGAATTGAAAAAACTTGTTCTTGAAAAATATGACCAGATCGGCAAAAACGCTTCTGATAAATCAAAAACCAGCGGATGTTGCGGTGATGAGTCATCAGGGCTCAATAGTATCGATTATGAGGTATTTGCTGAGGATTACACTACCCTTCAGGGGTATCAGTTAGATGCAGATCTGGGATTGGGCTGTGGTTTACCTACTGAGTTTGCTCAGATCAAAGAGGGAAATACGGTTGTTGACCTGGGTTCGGGCGCAGGAAATGACTGTTTTGTGGCAAGACAGCTCACCGGTGATTCCGGTCGTGTAATTGGTGTTGACTTTTCACCCTCCATGGTTGCCAAAGCACGCGAAAATGTGAAGAAACTGGGATTCACCAACATCGAATTTTTTCAGGGGGATATTGAAGATCTTCCCCTGCCGGATCAAACTGCTGATGTGGTGGTCAGTAACTGTGTTCTGAATCTGGTTCCGGATAAACAAAAAGCATTTGGAGAAACGTACCGAGTCTTGAAAAATGGTGGCCATTTCAGCATTTCAGATGTTGTGGTTGAAGGAGATCTCCCGGCTGATATCCGAAAGAGTGCTGAAATGTATGCCGGATGCGTATCGGGGGCAATCGAACTGGAGAACTATCTTTCGATCGTCAGGAAGTCAGGCTTTAAAAATCTGACACTTCAGAAAAAACGAGAAATCGTACTGCCAGATTCCATACTAGAGCAATTTCTGTCACCATCTAATATTGTTCAATTAAAGGAGTCAGGGGCCGGTATATATAGTATTACACTCTATGCAGAAAAGTGACATCTAATTCCTTATATGCATTTATAGTTGGATTTTCAATATCGGTTGATCAGATTTGAATTAATTGCAAATAACTGAAATTTTTTATTTATAATTGAATCGGTATTTAAATAGTTAAAATTAAAAAGGGGAAACATGTCACCATTTATAGCTGAAATTATCGGAACAGCAATTTTGATGCTGCTCGGTTCCGGTGTTGTCGCCAATGTTATACTGAATGAAACCAAAGGAAACAGCAGTGGATGGATTGTCATTACTGTGGGATGGGGTATGGCCGTTTTTATTGCTGTATTTACTGTGGGGCAATTTAGTGGTGCCCACATTAATCCGGCCGTTACAATAGGCCTTGCTACAGCCGGACTCTTCGACTGGGGGCTGGTTTTTCCATACATACTTGCACAGATTCTTGGAGCATTTATCGGTTCTTCGCTTGTCTGGCTGGCCTATAAAGATCATTTTGATGCTACGGAAGACGGCCCCACTAAATTGGCTGTTTTTTCAACCGCACCGGCTATTCGCAAGTACAGTTCCAATGTAATCACCGAAGCGATCGGGACTTTTATGCTTGTTTTCGGTGTCCTTTACATTACAGCGCCCGGATTCTTGAGCGTGGACGGTGAACTTCTTTCAGTTATTGTACTGAATGGTGAGGAGGTTGGTTTTGGCCTTGGATCACTCTCGGCTCTGCCTGTAGGACTATTGGTTTTAGGAATTGGCCTTTCATTAGGTGGTCCTACCGGTTACGCTATTAATCCTGCCAGGGATTTAGGACCCAGAATTGCCCATGCTCTCATTCCATTTTCAAACAAAGGCAGCAGTGATTGGGCATACTCATGGGTTCCTATCGTAGGTCCAATTATTGGTGCACTGCTTGCGGCAGCTCTTTATTTGATCCTTTGATCGAACGGCGTTTTTAGCATGCCTTTTACGGTCTGGTCTTCCTCTTTGTCAAGCTGATCAAGTCCCAGGCGGATCGATTCAGGTTTGGGATTCAGGCGGAATGTGCGTGCAAGCCGATCCCAAAACGAAAATAGAGAACTGTAATTCGAATCTGTTTCCTGTTGCCAGCTCGAATGATGAACCCGGTGCATGTTGGGAGTTACAATCACAGTTCTGAGAATACGATCATACTTTTCGGATAAGCCTACATTTGCATGGTGAAACATCACCACGGTAAACATTCCCATCTCATAAAGAACGATCTCCCATAGATAAACCCCTATTAATGCAATAATAAAAATTCGAAGAATGGACGAAAAAAAGATTTCACCGATATGAAACCGGCCCGCTGTTGTTACATCCATCTTGTTATCAGAATGGTGAACACTGTGAAACCTCCAAAAAAATGGGATCTCATGGTTCATTCTGTGCCAAATATAGAGCCATAAATCCAGCAGAAGTATCGCACCTATTGCATGTGCCCATACCGGAAATCCGGCAGCATCCTGAAACCAATGCATCACTCCGAAACGATTCTCATCTGCCCAGACAGTTGCAGCAAACCAAAGGCCTGCAAATAGTACGCTAACCATCAGTCCATTGATGCCGCTAATGATCAGGTTTCGAAATGCATGCTTTCCCCTGCTCTTCACTGAGCCCGTAAAATATTCGTAAAAAGGGTGTAACGACTCCCACATTATAAGGAGTATCAATACTGTGATGAGAACAATGGTCTGAGTCTCCTCTAATGATTCCAATATCGATTCCATACCACTTTTTTTATGATGGTTTATACTTTTAAAATACTCAAATTTTATGAAAAAAAGAGTTCTTCATCCACTTCCTGAACCAGATTCCACGTAAGGGGGCCCGTATCAAACACGAGATGAAAGTATCTCTGTTCCGCGCTCTTCACAACAAAATGATAATGAAATGCCTTCCCAACCCGTTCCCGATGCACCTGTCTGATCTCTGCAATCCGGTGCTTCTCTCCCTGTCGCGTCTCAAACCGATAAGGGGTAATATGATGCGGTATTTCAGGATGCTGAAAACCACGGATCACGTTTAGTACATTGATAGGTTGAAATGATCTCTTTTCCACTGCTCCGGATGATTTGTCTTATTAAGTAATGATCCCTTTTTGTGCAACAGGGGAATCACACAAAATTAGTTTACACATACTTTGCACATATATCAAGTAGCGAGTGAAAATAGTAAAAAAAACAGAAGTGAGGAGTGCTCCGAGCGTAGCGATTCCCGCTCTCTTTTATCCCGCCCGTCTGTTCTCGCACTCCTATTATCAGCTAAACAGATCCTGATAAGGTTTGATCAGACCGGGGCCTGAATTACGCACATTATTCACATCCATGCCAACTCTATAGAGAGTTATCGCATCATCCGGCCAGGGCCGGAGAAGATCTTTGAGAACGGAAAGATCGTTGTTACCGGGATCCAGCCAAAAATCAAACTCTTCCGGCAGGAGCATGGCAGGCATTCGATCGTGAAGATCCTCCATTGCTTTATTTGCCGATGTGGTGATAATGGAAAAACTATTGATCAATTCCCCATCATTCCCTTTCCATTGCTCATAGAGTCCTGCAAAGTTCATCAGATGGCGATCCGGGGTCGTGATATAGTGCGGAATTTTGCCGGTTGAACCCTTTTTCCATTCATAAAATCCATTTGCAGGAACAATACAGCGTCGGGAGGCGAATGGCCGGCTAAACGATCGTTTCTCATCCAGAGTTTCTGAACGGGCATTGATCATACTGTAACCGGTATCAGGACTTTTTGCCCAAAAAGGAATCAATCCCCATCGGCTCATCGATACCGTTCGTTCATCGTCACTTTCAGCCACAATAGGCATATGAGTTGTTGGAGCTACATTATAGTTAGGCTCAACACTAAACAGTCCGTCCGGAATCGCTCCATATTTTTTTACCAACTCCTCAACCGCTGCACTTAATACGTATCGTCCACACATAATTTTAAAAGGGAAAAGTGAAAAGGCTA